>ERZ791773.570-NODE-570-length-13702-cov-17.792189_pt1 | contig 13702 bp, 16 predicted proteins | sample MGYA00509948_ERZ791773 | MGnify/ENA primary metagenome ERZ791773 (study PRJEB30046, sample SAMN00791987) | human gut metagenome | study: EMG produced TPA metagenomics assembly of the A metagenome-wide association study of gut microbiota in type 2... | reverse complement strand
ATTCGATCTCCAAGTTGTTTTATTTTGGTAACAAGAAATCCGCCATTCATTTTCACACAAAAACTCCTATATAGTATTTTATCAAATAATACTATATAGGAGTTTTGCTGTCAACAGTTTGTATGTCTAAGTAGAAGTAAATTCCGATTCGTCGAGTTCAGCATACCACGCTTTCTCCCTACAGAAACGTTCCTGCACGAAAAAGAGCCGCTGCGATCAAGGATAAAAACAATCTCTGTGAGCTCCTTCTTCATGATCGAACGAACGCAAACAGAGTGCCCTTTCATTTCCTCCCTTTTTTACGCTTCTCTCTGCTCCACGATTTCCAGGCTGTCCCGCCCGACATGGCAAAGCAGGAACAACACGCCCACGCCTGCGGCTTTCGCTTCGGCCAGCGCTGTGCCAAATTCCGGCTGTGTGTCAACATTCGGTCTCACCTCGGTGATGCCTTCCATCTGGATCACAAAAGCCACTGCGCACCGATACCCTGCCCGCTGTGCCTGCGCTAACTCGTGCAAGTGCTTCACGCCCCGTTCGGTGGGCGCATCCGGGAAATAACCGATACCGCCCACTTCCAGTGTGCAGCCTTTGACTTCCAGCAGGTATTTCTGTTCGCCCTTTTCCATGTAGAAGTCGATGCGGGATTTTCCGTAGGTAAACTCTGGCCTGACAAGGTCAAAGTTCTGCTTGGAAAGCCATTCTCCTACCACCTTGTTGGGTGCCTGACTGTCCATATTGACCCAGCCAAGTTTCTGCTTGCGTACCGCCACAAGGTCGTATTTTGTCTTGCGTTTCGGGTTGTCCGACACTTCCAGACGCACCGCTGCACCGGGCAGCAGCAGTTCCTTGCACCGCCCGGTGTTTTTGACATGGACGGTTTCCACCGCACCGTTCACATCCACATGGGCAATAAAACGGTTGGGACGGTCAAGAAAAATGCCGTCCACGATCTCTCTGTATTTCAATGTTTACTCCATTTTCATTCTTGTCTGATCCGCCTGCGCCGTCCGGGCATCAATGCAGCAGAAGATGACCTTCCTATCGCAGTCGGTGTGGCGTTGCAGCCAATCCGCCACGGTACAATATCCTCGTACGTTGGTTTCTTGCGCGTATCATACTTCATCCTCTGCACAAGGTCAAGCAGAACATTTTCAACACTGCATCGATCCTCTGGTTGCACGCAAAAAACAGGCTCCTGCAAGCGTTCAACCACCGGCAGGAGCCTGTTCCGTTCTTAAAGCTTCGTCATCCACAGACCATGCAGGTTGCAATAGGCGTAGACCGCCACCGGCTTTTCGGTGCCCAGCTCAAACACCGCCTTGGGTGCCTGACCGGGGGCGAGGTAGCGGAGCTGTCCGCCGTTTTCGGTCTCCACAAAGAGCCACTGGATGTGGTGTACATCTACCATGGGGTGTTCCACCGCACCCACCGTAACCGTGAGGGTGCTGCCGGAACGCTGGGCCACCGGCAGATGCTTTTCGCCGCTGGCTTCCACCGTGTTGGGGAGCAGCTCCTTCATCTTTTCGCCGCAGCAGACCAGCGGAACGCCTGCGTTGTGGATGGTGGTGACCAGATTGCCACAGTGCTCACAGATATAAAACTTTGCCTTCATATTCAAATCCTCCATCGGAATGTTGTTGGTGTTTCCTGTGACTATATGATAACATTTCCTAGTTGGATTTTCTGTGACCGGGTCACGCAAGGCAATTTTGCTTATCGGCAATAAATTTCAATGGCTTTCTGAGCAAATTCTGCCGCACCCTCTCCCCCGGCAGCGTTGATGTTCTCCGTAAACTCGCCGCCGGCACCGTACATCTGTCCAAGCTGATGCAGAATGGGCTTCGTGCAGGTATAGTAATTTTCCGTGATAAAGTCCTGCAGCTTTTTCACCTGTGCCTGTACTGCGGGATCTGCCGGTTCTCTGGTTTGCAGCGTTCCGAATGCCGCTACGAGCCCCATCAACTGCTCGTTGATGCTGCCAGATTCCTTCTGCGTCCGACGGGCGTTTTTTGCCTCAAATTCCTGATACTCTGTAGTTGCGCCCCACTCTTTCTTTGCACGTTCTGCGTATTCCCTGATCTTCTGTGTGTCAAATGCGTTGAAGTCCATAACATTTCCTCCTGTTGTCCGAATCTTCTCCGCAAGAGCGATCAACTTTTCCAGATGTTGTTTTTTCAGGGTCAGCAATGTGATCTGCTGTTCCAGTGCCTTTTCCCGGTCAAATTCCGGGTTTTTCAGAATTTTTCGGATATCCTCCAGTGAAAATTCCAGTTCTCGGAACAGCAAAATCTGTTGCAATCGTTCCAGTGTGGCATCATCATACAGGCGATAGCCCGCCTGCGTTCGATGCGCCGGATGCAGCAGACCGATTTTATCGTAATATTGCAGCGTCCGAATGCTCACCCCGGTCAGATTGCTCACTTCCTTGACAGTCATCATTTCGTTTTCCTCCCTTGCGACAAGCTCAGTATACGCTATGACGCAACGTCAGGGTCAAGTGCTTTTTTAGTTTTTTCCGCCGTTTACCACAAGCAGCTCTGCACCGTGGGGATGCCCTCAGCTTCCCATGGCAATAAGCACCAGCACGACCACCACCGCAATGGCGACGAGACAGCCGCAGCCGCTGCCATCTCCCCCGCCACCGCCGCCGGACGAGCCGCCGAAGTTGCGGTTGAAGGCCGTCATGTACTGGGCATAGCCCGTGTCGCCTTTGCCAAAGTAGCCGTAATCACCGTTTGCCATTGTGTTTTCCTCCATCCGAAGTGTGTTTTGCTTCTTCTGAGGTCATTTTACTGAAAGAGCTGTCCTATAAACATCTCTTTCAGCATTTTTTGTCATCTCATTCTTCCCCGATGCCCAGATACGCATCAATGTCCATAATGCCTTCCCCGCTGAGTTTCACCAGATCTTCAAAGGGTACCACGGTGTCTCCCACCTGCAGGGTACGGAACACCGGGTCGATGCGGTCTGCTTTTCCGGTCAGGGTGATGTAGTTGCCCACTGCGGAAATCTCCGGGTGGGTAGTGTCCTCTTTGAAATACCGCACCGTGATGGTCATGCCTTTGGTGACCTGCATCAGCCGATCAGACAGGGCGGACATTTCTTCCTCGGTCAGAATGCGCTTGGGTACACGCTCGGTGCGCTGCTTTTCTGCGGCAAGCTGCTCGTCATACCCCCGCAGCGGTGAGAAGGGCGAAAAGATTTTGGCACGGTTCTGAAGGGTCATGCGCGGATGCTTGCGGAGAGATTCTTCCGTCTGAGGGCGTTCCATCTCCAGAATGTCCCCGTATTTCCGGACGGTCTCCCGCCCGGCCTTGCTATTTTTGTAGTTTTCCATCTGAACCTCCTGCGCTGTGACCGCCGATCTGCGCATTTCGCTGGCGCATGGTGGCACCTTCTTCGTAGCTGCTGGCTTTCAGCACAGCGTTTTTGCCGTACTTATTCTTGATACCCAGCATGGCTTGCTGGAGTTTTTTCTCCTTTTCCAACTTCTTGGTGTCGGTGAAAAAATCCACCTGATAGATACCCTCGTCCGGCGTGACTTTGTTGGCGTTGAGGGTAATGCGCCGCACCGTCAGTGCCGGGTCGGCGATGCGCTCAAACAGCTTTGCGCTTTCGTTGATGAGGGTGCTGCCCAGATTGGTGGGGACATCAAACCGAACCGTGCCGTGCGCCGCTTTAGGGATGATTCTACCGTAGCGGTCGGTCTGGGTCAAACCACGATAGCTGCCCTTGTCCACATTTTCCCGGTCGTAGCCTATCTCCAAGGTGATGGATTCCGTCACCAGCTTCTTTTCCGTGAGCCGGAACATCAGAATCTCCGCCATCTCCCGGACGATAAGCTTGGCTTTGTCGTTGGGGTAGGGGCAGGTCAGCACCTGTCCCTCGCTGATGCTGTTGGTGCTGGGCTTGTAGCTTTTGATCTGCTCCATGCCGCAGGGCTCGTAGCCCCATGCGTGGTCGATGAGAATCTCCGCATCCACGCCGAAAATCTCATACAGCCGATCTTCTCCATGGATGGAGAACCGTGCCAAGTCCCCCATGGTATAGATGCCGTGGGCTTCCAGCCGTTTGACGGTGCCGGGACCGGTCATCCAGAAATCCGTCAGCGGGCGATGGTTCCACAGCAGATACCGGTAGGACTGCTCGTCCAGCTCTGCAATGCGGACACCATCCTTGTCTGCCGGGATGTGCTTGGCCACGATGTCCATGGCCAGCTTTGCAAGGTAGAGGTTGGTGCCGATGCCTGCCGTTGCGGTGATACCGGTGTTGTACAGCACCTCCCGCACCATGGTCATGGCAAGCTCATGGGCACTCATGTGGTAATAGGGCAGATAGCCCGTCACATCAATGAAAACCTCGTCGATGGAATAAGGGTAAATATCCGCCGGGGACACATATTTGAGGTAGGTCTTGTAGATTTGGGTGGACACGTCCAGATACCGCTGCATCCGGGGCGGCGCAACAATGTAGCTCAACCCCAGCGCCGGGTCTACGTTCAGGGCATTGGCATCGAAGGAGGTGCGGGCAAAGTGGTACTTGCCATCCTCTCCCCGGACTGCCTTTTTCTGCCGGATGGCAGTCTGCAGCCGCTGAGCGTTGACCTCTTTCACCCGCTGGACGGCTTCAAACAGCCGCGCTCTGCCGGGGATCTTGTAGGCTTTTAAGGAGGGCGACACCGCAAGGCAGATGGTCTTTTCGGTGCGGGAGGCGTCCGCCACCACCAGATTGGTGGTCAGGGGGTCGAGATGGCGGTCTACGCACTCCACCGAGGCATAGAAACTTTTCAGGTCGATTGCCAGATAGGTGCGCTGCGCTGCCATGATTCAGCCCTCCTTTGCAAAATTCACAACTATTTATCTTATTATAATAAATCTTTACGCCGTTTTCAAGATGGAACGGCTATTTTATCCGTAATTCAGACAACAAAAAATGAGATAGGCCCCCCTTTCGGGGAAGTCTATCTCATTTTTTCGTTGGGGCTATTTTGCAACAGCCTCCCTTTATAACAACCCTGCCTTACAGTTTGGAAGAAACGCTTAGTGCTTCAGTTCCAGCAGCGCATCGCCCTGCTTTACGGCACCACTGGCTTTAGCCACGACAGCGGCATAGTCATCGGTATTGCAGACAATGAGCGGCGTGGTCACGGGATAGCCTTCGGCCTTAATGGCTTCCAGTTCAAAGCGGATCAACGGCTGACCTTTCTTCACCTTATCGCCCTCGTTGACGAGGTAGGTAAAGTGCTTGCCACCCAGCTTGACCGTATCGATGCCGATGTGCATCAGCAGTTCGGCACCGTCAGCCGTGGTCATGCCCACGGCATGGTGGGTCTCAAAGGTGGAGGAGATCTCACCGTCAGCAGGTGCCACCAGTTCACCATCGGTGGGCTCAATGGCAATGCCGTCTCCCAGTGCACCGCTGGCAAAGGCTTCATCCTTCACATCGGCCAGCGGCACTACAGTACCGTTCAGGCAGGCAGACAACACGGTATCCTTTGCTGCGGGGGCCGCCGGGGCGGGTGTTGCGGTCGCCGCCGGGGTCTTAGGTGCATTTTCCAGATAATCTTCCAGCTTTGCCTTGATGACGGCCACCTTGGGGCCGTATACCACCTGCACACCATTGCCCTTGCAGATCACGCCGGAGGCACCGGAGGCCTTGAGCACATCCTGCCGGACCAGCGCAGCGTCCTTGACGGTGCAGCGCAGGCGGGTGGCACAGCAGTCCACGTCGGACAGGTTGTTGGTACCTCCCAGACCTTCTACGATCAGGGCGCTGACCGGATCATCCCCTGCGGGGGCGGTGCTGCCGGAAGCGGCGCTGCGGGCGTTCACGTCCGCACGGGTGTACAGCTTGACTTCCTCGGCATCATCGCGACCCGGAGTCTTGTAGTCAAACTTGGAGATCATAAAGCGGAAAATGATGTAGTACAGTACAAAGTACACCGCACCGACCACGACCACCCACATCCAGTGGGTCTTGGCGTTGCCCTGCATCACACCGAACAGCACCAAGTCGATGAGACCGCCGGAGAAGGTCATGCCCACACCCACATTCAGGATGTGCATCAACATGAAGGACAAACCTGCCAGCACGCAGTGCACTGCGTACATGGGCAGTGCCACAAAGATAAAAGTAAATTCCAGCGGCTCGGTGATGCCGGTGAGGAAAGCGGTCAGGGCTGCGGAAAGCAGCAAGCCGCCTGCCACCTTTTTCTTTTCCGGCTTGGCGCACTGGTACATCGCCAGCGCCGCGCCGGGCAGACCGAACATCATAAAGGGGAACTTACCGGCCATGAAACGGGTAGCGCTGACCGAGAACACCGTGGTGGACTTGGAAGCCAGCTCGGCAAAGAAGATGTTCTGTGCGCCGGTCACGGTGACGCCATCGATGATGGCGGTGCCGCCCACAGCGGTCTGCCAGAACGGCATATAGAACACATGATGCAGCCCAAAGGGGATCAGCGCACGCTCCAGCAGGCCGTAAATAAAGGTGCCTGCGTAGCCGGAAGCCAGCACCAGTGCACCCAGCGCGGCAATACCGCTCTGCACCACCGGCCAGATATAGAACATGGCAATGCCGACCACCAGATACACAATAGAACTGACGATGGGCACAAAGCGTGTACCGCCAAAGAAGGCCAGCACCTGCGGCAGCTCGATCTTATAGAACTTGTTGTGCAGCGCCGCCACGCCCAAACCGACCACGATGCCGCCGAACACACCCATTTGCAGGGTTGTGATGCCCAGCATGGTGGTGGTGGAGTTGGCAGGCATCGCTTCTACGCCGCCTGCCGCATTGATCATTGCCTGAATGGCTGTATTCATAATGATATAGGCCACTGCGCCGGACAGGGCGGCCACCTCTTTTTCCTTGCGGGCCATGCCGATGGCCACGCCCATGGCGAACAGCAGTGCCAGATTGTTGAACACGGCGCTGCCGGTCTGGCTCATTACATCCAGAATGGTGTAGATCAGGGTACCGGGGTGGATGACGCTGTTCAGGCCATAGGCCGCCAGCATGGTTTCGTTGGTGAACGAGCTGCCGATACCCAGCAGCAGGCCCGCTACAGGCAGCAGTGCAATGGGCAGCATAAAGCTGCGTCCCACGCGCTGCAGCACGCCAAAGATCTTGTCTTTCATCTTCAGTTCTCCTTTTCTCAAGTTCGTATCCAGCATATATATCCACACAGGAAAGACCTGTGAAGAATCAAAGGTGAAGCAAAAGAGCTTATTTTCCCATCCGAATCCGTTTCAGATGGATCGTAAGGAACACCAGTTCCTCGTCCGAAAGCTCCTTGTGCCAGGTGTTGCGCACATACTCCGCAATGCAGCAGGCGCATTTGTAGTGTTCGCTGCAATTGCGGGCGATCAGGGCGCGGAACACTTCGTCGTGGGTATCGTTTTCCTGCTCCTGTTTTCCTTGAAATACGCGCTGTGCAAAAAAGCGCAAATGCACGGTAAAGCGGCTGAAATCCAGTGCATCCCGGTCAAAATGGCAGTTGTAAAAGCATTCCACCACCTGCACGCAGCCATCCACAAAGCGGGTGACATCGTTCACCACGCTCATGGTGGTGTTGAGCTCTGCGTTGACGATGTGCAGCGCAATGAAGCCGCCCTCGTCGTCCGAAAGGTCTGCATGGCAGCGCTGGCGGATGGTGGCAAGGCACTCCATACCAAGGCGATACTCTTCCGGGTAGAATTCCCGAATGGGAGCCATCAGCGGGTTGGAAAAGCGAATCCCCTGCTCGCTGCGCTGAATGGCAAAGCTGATGTGGTCGGCCAGCGTGATGAGCAGGCTCTCGTTCAGCGGGTAGTTCACCCGACTGCGGATCATTGCCACCAGCTCATCGGTGAGCAGCAGATGCTCATACGGGATCTGTTCCAGAAGTTCCACCAACTTCTGCTGCACGGCAGGGCTGGTCATGCGGTAGCTGCGCTCCACGGTTTCAGCCTCAATTTTATAGCCCGGCTTAACGCCAAAGCCCAGACCGCGCCCGGTGACGATCAGCTCACAGCCCGTGGGGTCCACCACGCGCAGAATGTTGTTGTTGATCGGTTTTTTGACGGTATATTGCATTGTTTCTCCTCCTCAAGTTGAAAAAAGCAATAAAAAAAGACCACTCTTGACACAGCAAACATACCGAAGGCTGAAACACGCTTTCGGCTTATGCTATGCAGAGTTGGTCTAGCCCGCCAAACGGTAACAATCCAACGACGCTGCTCACGTACAATTTTCTTTTTTGTAAAGCACGAACAAATTAAACACTTAAATGGAAATTTATTCTATGCTTAATTACAATACCATATTCTTTGTGGAGTGTCAAGATAGAAACGGGGGTTCTTTTTGACTTTGTCAATTTTACCCAAACTCAGGTGATTTTCTACAGCAAATTGACAAGTAAGAATATTCCTTTTTTGCTTTATATGTGCCGTTGTTTTCAATCGAGATCATTGCGGAGAAAGCTGTGCTCCATCTCGTAACTTATCACCTTCACAAAAAACGGTCAAGAATTGTTGCCCTATATACAAAAAAGCCGCCGAGGACACCTCCACAATGGGAAGAGTCCTCGGCGGTATTTGTTTATCGGGTCTGGGTTTTCTTGGTGGTGTCCTTTTCAGGTCACTTGCTTATGGAATCTTTTTTTCGCGTTTTGCGGCAAACATCTCTGTTATACTCCAAACACTGTTTTCATGGTATGTTCCATAAAAGATCGGATTGCCTGCTGGCTGTACCCGTTTTCGGATGCATTGACGATATAATCTGCCTCAATCAAAATCTGGTAGTCGATGCCGTTGATCTGCTCCGGTCTATGGTGGTGCCCCACCAGATAAGCCACCCGGTTCACAGGATATATTCCATCTGCCGTTCCTTTATTCTCCCGGTGATTCTTGAAGCCAGCCTTTGCGCAACTGATCCAGTGCGTGGGTCTCCAGGCGGGAAACATAACTCCGGCTGATCTGGAGCAGCTTTGCGGTTTCCAGCTGGGTCAGCGGCGGTTGACCGGCCAGGCCGTACCGCAGCAGGATCAGCTTCCGTTCCCGCGCCGGCAGCCCTTCGATGAGCTGCCGCAGCCGCCGGGCCTCGTCCTGCTGCTCACAGCTGTCCTCCATGTAGAAGCCGTCCTGCAGCACGTCCGAGAGGGTCAGTGTCGTGTCGTCCTTGCCCGCCTCTAGCGTTTCCTGCAACGACACGGTGGTCCCGCTTTTCCGCTCTCTCCGGAAGTGCATCCGAAGTTCATTTGCTATCCTCTCCCCAGCGCACTTTCAGAGGGTGTCATGTGAGGGTCATGGTCTAACCCCTCTATACATCTTACAGGTAAGTTTGGCAGGCCCCCGCACCACCGTAGAGGCGCAGGCGTTCTACCGTATGTACCACTCTTACGCCGACATCCCGAACCCATGGGACCGTCTGCGTTGGTGCCGCTATGGTCTTGACCTGCTGCAAAAAGAGGTTGCTGCCATGGTGGGCATGGAGGAATGGCTCTATCAGGATCTGGAATGCGGCGCATTTCACCGCAGCTTCACGCCCGAACTTGCGGACAAGCTCGCCGCCCTTTACGGTATCCCGGTGGAGGATATTCTGGACGACTACACCCTGTTTCTGCACCGGGGCGGAGGAGCCTTCCTCCGCAGATACCGGGAGACAAAAGGCTGGAACCGTCAGCAGCTTGCCGACCATGCCAAGGTAGGCAGGACAAGTATTCGCTGCTGGGAGACCGGACAGAAAACCATCAGCCAAAAGTGTTTCCGGCTTCTGGCCGAAAATCTTGGGCCCGATTTTCTTTCTATGCTTCGCATGTGAGGTATGGTAATTTTTCTCCGGTCAAACGAAAAAGCTCGTCTGCAAGCCACGATATGTGGCAGCGCAGACGGGCTTTCGTTATGGAATCATTCTGTTTCAATTATTCTGATATTCGCTCTGACTTACATGGCGTTCCGTAAAACACGCAGTCGTTCTTCAAACGTTGCTTTCCATGCCGGATGCTTGGAGAATACGGTGTGCTCCACCTGACGGACTTGGTTCAGTCCGATGTTCCGCACCGCTTCCACTGCAGCATCTTTTTGGCTCAGATGGCGTTTTCCCACGGTCAGACAGTTCGCGCCTTCTGGCGTGTCGTACTGCTGAAACGCCCGGTTGAAGTCCATCAGGTCATGCAGACGGATGGGCTGATTGGTTTCGTTGTCTACCAGCAGACCCCAATTTTCCCAATGACGGTCAGTATTGCCCACCAGATAATCCAGAATGTTCATCATATAGTAGCCGGGAGCATCCAGCTCTAAGATCTTATCCAGCGTGTTCCAATCATGGTTCGTGCAGTAGACGTCATAGGCTGCATAGGTCACAAGACTGTATCGCTGAGATGTCATGATTTTGCTGATAGAAACCGGCTCATTTTCAAACATCCCCTGCTCATACAGTACCTGATGGCAGTCAAAGCACCGGCAGATTTTGCTTGCCAGCACTTCACGTTCCACCGCTTCCCTGCCACCATCCTTGTAAAGATAGAAGCCATCCTCTTTTCGCACCCACGCCTTGGGGTACAAGCCGCCCGTAGACAGGTCATTTGCCAGAAGATGGGCGTTTGTCACCGTCATTTGGTGCCCCCGCAGCGCAATATCCACAAGCGCATTGCTTAAGGAGTGTACAAAAAGGTTGATATCCTCGAATCGAATCTTCTCGTTTTCTTCTTTCACCCAGAACACATCCAGCAAAGACAGACAATGGTAGGATAATGCAATCTGTGCTCGTTCCCTGTCCGTAACACTCTGAGATGCACCGATACTGTTCAGGATTTCCTTGGCGTAGGTGCGATCCAACGTCAACATCCGGGAGGCGCACCAATAGTAAAAGTTCGTTACATTATTGATGCGCTCGTCAAAATCATCCGATTCCACCAGAACCAGATCATAGGGCATGAAATCCTCGAGGCAGACCCTGCATTCCCCTGTCGTGCTGAGTTGTGCCACACAGCTTTCCCGGTGCATGATCTCGTAAAACATGGTTTTCATCCCTCCCTGCGTTCTGTGTCTTGCTCTGTATTTATATTACCTTCTTTTTTCACGGGACGCAAGAGCTTTTACTTTTCAAAAAGCTTTTTCTGCTGCTCCATCAGGACGGTTTCGATACGCTCTTTCAGCAAAAAGCGGAACTGTTTTGGGTAATAGCATAGATATTTATCGAGGATCGTATCGATACTTGTTCGATCAATGTTTACCACAAGCTGCTTTCCGTAAAGAGCTTGTGCCGTATGCACCGTCTGCGTAAAACGGGATTTGAACGGAAGGCACTGTGCCTTTGTCAGATAGGTACGGCTTTCAATTTCAGGGCTGTACAGAGCAAAATCCAGTAAGAATGAATCTCCGCAGTCAAAAATCGGGCAGGGCTTATAACCGGATCTATCCCGGATCAGCGCAATGTTGTTCAGATGCCGGTCCTGATTCAAAAAAAGTGCATCGATCTCAAACAATGTCGTAAGATACTCGCCCATATTTTGCATTCCGGTCGCCTCTTCCATTGCATCCACAAGAAGCCGGATTCTCTCTTTCAAGCTTGTCCTGCGGTTAAATTCTTCCAGATAGCCTGTTCCCAGACTGTTCTTCAGGATCGTATTTGCAGTAATAAGGCTCTCATCTTCCCTTTTGAAGTTTTCACTCACAGAGACCACTCGTTTCAAGCCATGAACCTCAGCCGTATCGACCCAGTAATTTGCTACGGAGATTCCCGGCAGCCGAGCCGCATTTGTGAAATTGCGCAGAACTTCACTGGAAACGGCTTCAGCCAGCGCCTCAAAACAGCCATCGTCTGCCTTATACCAGAGATTTTTCTCCGTATCAAACCATTTTTCCTGATTTCCGCGCGAAGTCGTCACCACAACCCTGTCGTTGGTATGCAGCGTCAAATAATTTCCAGCCATTTGTGATCCTCCGCCATTCTTCCCTGCGTCTTTTCAACAAGCAGAACCGGGTCATATTCCGGAACGCCAACAGCATCCAGATAGTAATCCAAGCCCTTTCGTGTTTTCGGAATGCATCGGTCTGCCAGAAAGGCCAGGAAGTCTTCCCATGAGGGCGTTTCGTTCACACCAAACGCAGTATCCAGTATTTCGTCAACTTTGTTTTCGATGCAGATCTGCTCCGCTGTAAAATCTGCCAAAATCACGGTACACAACGTATCTCCGTCATAATACCGATATTCTTTCAGCTGATGTCCTTTCTGTTCTGCATTTCTGCGGAACAGTTCCGAGTCTGTTGATGCAAGCGGTCGGACGGTGATTTTTTCACCGTCAAAAGAAAGTTCTACCCGGTTATCTTTCTGGATTCCCATCGCACGAAGCCACACTGCCGGGAGATTGACCGAATACTTTTCTGCATTCTTTCCTGCTGTTCCCCCTGCTTTTCTTCTCATAATTTTCACGCTGCGACGATTCATGCACTTCACCTTCCCTTACAAAAAGAATACCATATTGGCCGCCAACAATCAATGATTTTTTTGTCAGCAAAATTTCAAAAACTTATGTAACACAAAAAGCCCCACGCTCAACACTGCCTCTGAATCTGACCGTCTCTGGTCAGAGCAGAAAAGCATATGTTGAGCGTGGGGCTTTGTTTATCGGCTCGGCTGCCAGCCGGGCTTTTGGTGTTCCTTGGGTTTGTAAGTTCCTTTGGTAGTATCGATCACCGCCTGCAGCAATTCGAGCTTCTGCCATGTGGGGCAGTTCAGACGGTCGATTTTTTCGATCACATAGTTGGCGTGGGCGGTTGCGACCCGTTTTCCGAGTTCGTCCCATCCCTCTTTCGTTTTGGGGTAATGTACCACCACTTCAATGGGGGCACTCTTTCGCATGGCTCACTCACCTCCGATTACATCGCTATCACCTCATTTTTACGGGTTACTGGTTGTCCGCTATTCGCTGCGGTTTCCGCTCAGAACGTTCAGAGCCAGACTGACCAGCAAAGCCATATCAATGCGGAGCATTTCAGCCTTGCTGGCATAGCCCATAAAGCGTTCGATGCGGGATTTATCGATCGTGAAGATCTGCTCCAGAAGAATCATGGACGGTTCTTCAAAGGCCGGGTTGGAATCCACATTGCCCTTCCACGCCTCGTTGATGATGTGAAGCATCTCGACGTAGCGCTCACAGCCATACTGCTTGTACAGCTCGTAATTTGCCCCCGGCACCCCTGAGAAAGGGAAACATTCAGGCGTTGGATTTGTACCACTCCATTGGCCTCTCGGCCACCCCGTCTTCTTTATGACCGGGCCGCGAATTACGGAAGTATCATTATCTGGAAGTACCTGAAGCTGCATATTCAATTTTCAAGGTCCGCCCGGCTGCGGCTCCCGCTCCCTTTCGGAGGTGGGCCGCTGCCGTGACAATAGTGTATCGTACTTTCGGGCAAAAGTTTATGGACTCGTAGTCCAAGTCACCCACCCTCTTAGTCCATATATTGTATACAACAGTCCCAAAAAGCAAAAAAATCCCGCCTGAAGAGCAAAACCTTCGCTTTGCCCTCAGACAGGATGTCTTTCGACACGACTGTTATAAATTCAAAAAGCTCTTGACCTGAAGTCAACTTTAAGGATTATACTGAACCTGTCAGAAAATTTTTTGCCGTTCTTATGCGGCATGCATGATGATAAAGGAGAATTCATTATAATGGCCGACCGTCAGAAGTCCCACCGACACGATAGAACACCCTGT
>ERZ791773.557-NODE-557-length-14048-cov-3.058100_pt1 | contig 14048 bp, 4 predicted proteins | sample MGYA00509948_ERZ791773 | MGnify/ENA primary metagenome ERZ791773 (study PRJEB30046, sample SAMN00791987) | human gut metagenome | study: EMG produced TPA metagenomics assembly of the A metagenome-wide association study of gut microbiota in type 2... | reverse complement strand
CTTCCTGGAGCTGCTCTAGCTATGTATCGTTGTGCTAGAAAAGAGAATAAGAAAAAAGTAGGTGCTATCTTATTTTCGGCTGCTTTAGCATCGTTTTTTACAGGTGTGACTGAACCACTTGAGTTTGCTTTTATGTTTGTAGCACCAACACTTTATTTAATTCATGCTTTACTTACAGGGATGATGCTTTTTATTGCAGCAACTTTTAAATGGATGGCAGGGTTTGGTTTTTCTGCAGGACTTATAGATTATGTTTTAAGTTTTAAATCACCATTTGCTAATAATATTTTATTTTTAATTCCTTTAGGAATTATATGCGGATTGATTTATTACATTGTTTTTAGAGTATTGATTACACGTTATAATATTATGACACCTGGAAGAGAAGAAAATGAGGTAAAGAAAGTAGAGAAAGTCGAAAATAATTTTGATGAAATTGCTATTCAATTATTTGAAGCATTAGGTGGTAAAAAGAATATTATAAGTGTTGATCATTGTATTACGCGTTTACGTGTAGAAGTTAAAGATATCTCAATAATAGATAAACAGACTCTATCAAAGATGAATTTTTCTCATATTGTTGAAGCAAGTGAGCATGAAATACAAATCATTATAGGAACTGAAGTTCAATTTATTGCTGAAATATTAAATGAAATACTAATGTAGGAGAAATGAAATTGAAGATTATAAAAATATTTAATAATAATAGTATTGCTGCTTTATCTGATGAATTAGGGGATATTATTTTAACAGGATCAGGAATCGGCTTTCAAAAAAAGATAGGTGATTTAGTTGATGAATCACGGATTGAAAAAACATATATCTTTAAAGAAAATGGTGAAAAACGTATACGTAGAGGAATCAATGATATTGAACCTATTTATTATGAAATTACTAGTTTATTAGTAAGCAAAGCAACAGAACAATTGAATACCCAATTTTATGGGGAAATCTTTCTAGCGATTAGTGATCATATTGCTTTTGCTATTAAACGAAAAAAAGAAAATATTGATTTGCCAAATGTAGTTTTATCTGAAACAAAAGCTCTCTATAAAAAAGAATATCAGTTGGGTTTATGGATTATAAAAATGATTAAAGAAAAAACAGATATTCAATTAGAAGAGGCAGAAGCAGGGTATATTGCATTACATTTAGTTAATTTTTCTACTAAAAACAACGCACAAAATACTTCTAAAATTGTTAATTTTGTAAAAGATGTTTTTGATATTATTGAAAAAACAATGTGCATTAAATTAGAATTAGATTCTATCGATTATGCAAGATTATCTACACATCTTAAGTTTTTAGCTGAAAGAGTTTTTCGACATGATATAGGAAATACAATAGATACAACAGAAAATATAAGAGATATGTTAAAAGAAAATATTCGGTTATCTCTTTGTGTTAATCGGATAAAAAAATTAATTCAAAAAAAATATCATTATACATTAACTCCAGATGAACAAACATATTTATGTATACATATCAAAAAGAATTGTCACATTTAATGTAAGCGCTTGACAAAAAGTAATGCTATTTGTTATTGTATAGACAAGGATTGTTACTTTAAGTAGGCAAGACCAAATATATTGACGGCATTTTAGAAATGTTGTTTTTATGTTTGGTCTTTTCTTTTTAAAGAGAAGGGAGAAAAATATGAAATTGAAAAAGAAAAGTGTTGTAGCTGCATTAACGTTATCGATGTCAATGGGTTCAGTATTATCGATGGTACCAGTTTTTGCAGAAACATCTCAACAAAATTTAGCGTTAAACAAAACAGCTTATGTTTCAGCTGAATATGGCACAATGCCTAGAAAAAATTTAACTGATGGTAATGAAAAAACACGTTGGTCAACAGAAAGTGGACCTACTCAATGGGCATATATTGATTTAGGACAAGAATATGAAATGAATAAGTTTCAAATGTTTTGGGAAAATGAATCGACTTATGCCTCAGCTTATAATATTTATGTTTCTAATGATCTTAATTCTTGGGGTGAACCAGTACTTTCAAGAACAGATAATAAAAATGTTGTCAGTGAAGAATTATTAGGTAGTAAAGTAAGTGGTCGATATGTTAAGTTAGAAGTTACAGAAATGAAAGGGTATCCTAATGTTTCATGTTATGAATTTAAAATTTTTAATACAGATGAAAAAGTACAAGATCCAAATACAAATGTTGCATTAAAGAAAACAGCAATCGCAAGTTCTCAGGAAGCAGAAAGTGTTAAAGCAGCAAATGCAGTAGATGGAAATACATCATCACATAGTTCTCGTTGGGGAAGTAATATTGGAAACGGACCAGATTGGATCTATGTTGATTTAGGTGAAAGAATGAATGTTAATACTGTTAAGGTATTCTGGGAAACACGTAAAGCAACAGCTTATAAGATTCAAATTGCTGATACTGAATCTACGCCTCAAGAAAGTGATTGGCAAACAGTTAAAGAATTTAAAGATCGTCCAAAATCTTTAACAGAAAAAATTGTTTTAGATCAAATCTATAAAGCAAGATATGTGCGTTTATATGTTGATTCACATACTTCAGAAGATCCAGATGGTGGTATCGCTTGGAATACGATTTCTATTTATGAATTAGAAGTTTATGGTGGAAATCCTGATGAAAAAATGTCAATGAGTGATGTTTTAAATGGAATTCAAGTAGAAACACCAAAAACTGGAGATAAAAAGTTAAAAGTCACTTTACCAGAAGTTGAAGGTTATACTGTTGAATATAATGGTACTGATTTTGAACAAGTCATTGATGAAGATTTAACAATTTATCAACCTATTAGTGATAAAAATGTTAAAGTATCATTCAAGATTACAGATAATGATACAAATGATTATAAATTCAAAGAAATTGCTGTTACAGTTCCAGGTAGTCAAAAAAATGATGAAACAGCGAATAAAGCACCAAATGTTTTACCAGAATTAGCTGAATGGAATGGTGGACATGGAAACTATACAGTTTCTAAAGGGGCAAGAATTGTTTATAAAGATAGTTCACTTCAAAAAACTGCAGAAGCACTTGCTAATGATTATGAAGATATTACTGGAAAAAGTATTGCTGTTGTAAAAGGTGAAAGCAAAACAGGAGATATTACTTTAGCTCTTACAAAAGATAAATCATTAGGGTTACAAGATGAAGGATATTTAATGGATATTGATGATTCAATCAATATTAAAGCTGAAACAACAACAGGGGCTTATTGGGCAACCAGAACGATTTTACAAAGTATTAAACAATCAGGAAATGTTCCTTGTGGGACAACAAGAGATTATCCACTTTATAAAGTAAGAAGTTTTATTTTAGATGTTGGACGTAAAACATTTACAATGGATTATTTAAAACAAATCGTTAAACAAATGTCATGGTATAAAATGAACGATTTCCAAGTTCACTTAAATGATAATTTAATTTCAATTGAAAGTTTAGCTGATCCAATGACAGGTTATTCAGCATTTAGATTAGAATCAGATGTTAAAAAAGGTGGAAACAATGGTTTAAATCAACAAGATTTAACAAGTACAGATTTATTCTATACAAAAAAAGAATTTAAAGATTTTATTAGGGATTCAAGAGATTATGGTGTAAGTATTGTTCCTGAAATTGATACACCAGCACATTCATTAGCACTTACTAAAGTAAGACCTGATTTAAGACATGGAACAAATGGACGAGAAAATGATCATCTAGCTTTAAGAGATAAATATGATGAATCATTAGGATTTGTACAAAGTATATTTGATGAATATATGAAAACAAGTGATCCTGTTTTCGATGAACAAACTACAGTCCATGTTGGTGCAGATGAATATAATGCAGATAAAGAAGCTTATCGTCGATTCTCAGATGATATGTTGAAATATGTACAAGATTCAGGAAGAACAGCACGTATTTGGGGAAGTTTAACTCAATGTTCAGGAAAAACTCCGGTTAGAAGTAAAGATGTTCAAATGAATTTATGGAACTTTGGTTATGCGAATATGGATCAAATGTATGAACAAGGTTATGATTTAATTAACTGTAATGATGGGCATTATTACATTGTTCCTAATGCAGGATATTATTATGATTATTTAAATAATAATATTTTATATAATCAAGCAATCAACTCGATTAGTGGTGTCACAATTCCTGCAGGTGATGAACAAATGTTAGGGGGCGCTATTGCTGTATGGAACGATATGACAGACTATTTAGAAAATGGTATTAGTGAATATGATGTTTATGATCGTTTACAAAATGCAATTCCATTATTTGGTGCTAAATTATGGGGTAAAGGAGATAAAACATTAGATCAAGCTAATAGTTTAAGAACAACATTAGGAGATGCACCAGGTACAAATTTTGGTTATGAAGCAGCTAAAGATGAAAATGGTATGATTGCTCATTATGATTTAGATAATCTTGATCAATTAAAAGACCATGAAAATATCGAACTTGCTTCATTAGACAGTCATGATGCATTACGTTTGTTAGGAAATAAAAGTTATGCTACTACATCATTTAGTACTGTTGGTTTGAATAATGATTTACGTGTAAAAGTTAAACGTGAATCTTCAAGTGAAGAGGAACAAATTTTATTTGAAAGTAGCTATGGATCAATTAAAGCTGTTCAAAAAGAAACAGGAAAAGTTGGATTAAGTAGAGAAAATCATGATTATTCATTTAATTATGAATTACCAGTTAACCAATGGGTTGAATTAGAATTCAAAAATAGAAAAGAAGTTATTGATTTATATGTAAATGGTCAATTAGTAGATACTCTTGGTGATGATGAACAAGTAAGTGGTAGACCATTAAAAGCAACAATGATGATACCGTTTGAAAGAATTGGAAGTAAGGAACATGCTTTTAAAGGATATGTTGATGATATTCGTTTAGGTACACAAAAAACATATGCTTCAACAATGGAATTGGATTATTTAGTAACAAGTGCAAGTTATATAGCAGATGAATCACAAAATAAACAATTACAAGAAAAAATAAAAGAAGCAAAAGTAATTTTAAAAGAATATGATCCAAATGAACAAACAATTTCAACACTTACAAATGAAATTAAAGAGTTAGTAAATGGAATTGATTACAAAAAAGCAAATTATACAAGAGTAGATCACTATTTAAATTCAATTCCAAAAGATTTATCTATTTATACAGAAGATTCTGTTAAAAACTTACAATTTGTTATTGATATGATTCAAAGAGAATTACCTAAATCAATGCAAGATACAGTCGATCAATATGAAGTAGAACTTACAAAAGCACTTACTAAACTACAATTAAAATCACAAGTTAATGTAAATTACATTGATAACAGCAAACTTACAGCAACTGCTTCATCTTATCAACATGATGGATCAGATCCTAAAAATGTATTAGATGATAATCCATCAACAATGTGGCATACAGATTGGAATTTATCAACACCTCATTGGATTGCTTTTGAAAATAAAGAAGAAATGAGTGTCAATGGTTTAACATATGTTCCTCGTCAAACTGGTAAAAATGGAAATGTTACAAAATATCGTATTGAAACAAGTGATGATGGTATTAATTGGAAAACAGTTAAAGAAGGTAATTTATCAAGTGATTCATCTACAAAAGTCATTGAATTTGATACAGTAAAAACAAAACATCTTCGTTTATACTACGTAGAAGCTGTTAATAATAACGGAAGTGCTGCAGAAATTAAATTACATCGTGCAGATATACCGGCAGATGTTGATGGTTTAAAAGATGTTATCAATAAAGCTAAAGCTATGGAAGATATTGGATATTTATCTACTTCATGGAATCATTTACAGGATACAATTAAAGCTGCTGAAGGTTTAGTCAATGCAGAAAATCCTGACGCTAATGAAATTGAAATTATGAAACGTCAATTAACAGATGCAATGGTAAAACTTGTATTATCTGTTGATAATGAACAATTAAAATCATTCGTTGATGATTTATCAAATCTTGAACAAAAAGATTATACAAAGGATTCATGGAAACAATTCCAAACTGTTCTTAAAGAAGCACAGGATGTTATAAGTAATCATGATGCAACAAAAGATGAAATCAATGATATGTATCAAAAATTATTAGATGCTTATAATGGACTTGTTACACTTAATGATAAATCTGGATTAACTGATTTGATTAGTAAAGCTGATCAACTTCAAGAAAAAGATTATACAAAAGATTCATGGAAACAACTGGTAGAAGCATTAACTCAAGCAAAAGAAGTATCTGCTAAAGAAGATGCTACAAAAGAAGAAATCAACGAAGCTATTTTTAATCTAGAAAAAACTATGAATGCTCTTAAAAAAGTAGATTCATCTACTAAAGATGATAATACTTCAAAAGGAAATACTTCATCTAAAGATAATCAAGTAATTACTTCTACTACTAAAAGTGATAAAAAACGATCTTCAACTGCTAAAACAGGTGATGAAACAAATATTATTTTATTTGTATTAATGGCTTTCATGTCATGGTTAGGTATTAAAAAAGTAAAAAAAGAAGAATTATAAAAATAGATGCCACTATTAAGTAGTGGTATTTATTTTGTCTAGACAAATTTATTGTAAGCCCTTGCATAGACAAAGAGTGTATGTTACAATACAGGATGTAAATACGGATTGTTACTTTAAGTAGGCAAGACCAAATAACTTACATTTTTTTAGTGTGTCTTATTTGGTCTTTATTTTTTGGTTTGTATTTGCAAATTAAGATTACATTATTCATTTAAGGGAGCAGTAATGTAAATAAGAAAGGAAGAAGAATATGAAAGAAAAGGTAAAGAGAATTGTTTCTCTAGCACTTGCATTTTTAATGTCAATTGGATGTATTCACTCTTATCCAATCGTCAGTGCTTTGGAAAATGATTATGAAGTCTATCCAAATCCTCATATGATGGGCTATCAAGATGGTTCATTTGATATGACATCTACTGTCAATGTTGTCTATGAAGATGGTATTGATGAATATACAAAGGATAGAATGAATGAAGTATTAGCTATTAAAAATATAAAAGCAAGTACTTCTGAAGAAGTAAAAGAAGGCCAAACAAACATTTTAGTAGGTATTAAAGATTCAAATCAATATGTTGATCAATATGTTGGTGAACATTATTCAGTAAAAACAACCCAATTATTTGATCAATTAGATTCATACTTATTAAAAGTTGATAATGGAACAATTACAGTATTAGGTAAAGATACAGATGCGGCTTTTTATGGTCTTACAAGTTTGTATCATATCTTTAAACAATTAGATGGAACAAATATCCGTAATTTTACAATAGAAGATTATGCTAATGTTGCTAGTCGTGGATTTATTGAAGGGTATTATGGAAATCCATGGTCAACTGAGGATCGTAAGAAATTAATGGAATGGGGAGGATACTACAAGTTGAATTCTTATTTCTATGCTCCTAAAGATGATCCTAAACATAACTCTAAATGGCGTGAACTTTATACAGATGAAGAAATTGAAACAAAAATCAAACCTCTTGCTGAAGCAGGAAATAAATCAAAATGTCGTTTTGTATTTGCATTACATCCATATATGTATAATGCCATCAGGTATAATAGTGAAGAAAACTATCAAGCAGACTTAAAAGTATTACAAGCTAAATTTGAACAAGTTATTAAAGCAGGTGTTCGTCAAATTGCTATTTTAGCAGATGATGCTGGAAATGTTGGTGGTGCTAACTATACAAAAACATTAACTGATATGACAGCATGGTTAAAAGAAATGCAAAAAACATATCCTGATTTAAAATTAACATTACCATTCTGTACACAAGAATATATGTCTAATGGACAAAGTTATTATCGTAATTTCCCAGCAAATATTCAAATCGTTATGACTGGTGGTAGAGTATGGGGAGAAGTTACAAATAACTTCACAACAACTTTTACAAATAATGCAGGGCGTGGCCCTTATATGTGGATCAACTGGCCATGTACAGATAACTCTAAAAAACACTTAATTATGGGTGGCTATACAACATTTTTACACCCTGGTGTAGATCCAAATAAGATTCAAGGAATCGTTTTAAATCCAATGCAACAATCTGAGCCAAGTAAAGTTGCAATTTTTGGGAATGCATGTTACTCATGGAATATTTGGCAAAGTGAAGAAGAAGCTCAAAAATGCTGGACTGCTTCATTTAAATATGTCGATCATAATAGTGCTATTGAAACTCAAGCATCAGCTGCTTTAAGAGAACTTTCAAAACATATGATCAATCAAAATATGGATGGTCGTGTAACAGCATTACAAGAATCAGTAGATTTAAAAGATCGTTTAACAAGCTTCAAAGAAGCTCTTACAAATGGAACAACAATCAGTGATGAACAATTTGAAGATTTGATCAATGAATTTACAATCTTAAAAAATGCGAGTGCTACATATAGAGCACAAGCAGGTGATACAAGAGTAAAAGATCAAATTGTATATTGGTTAAACTGTTGGGATGATACAGCAGATGCAGCAATAAATTATCTTAAAGCTGTTAAAGCTGTACAAGATGAAGAAGCTAATGATAAGATTTGGGATCTATATGCTACTGGACAAGCTGCTTTTGAAAAATCAAAAACATATGGATTCAATTATGTTGATCATTTAGAATATGCTGAAGTAGGAGTACAACATATCGTACCATTTATTAAAGCAATGGATTCTTATTTAGGAGATATTGCTTCTACAATTGTAAATCCAAATAAACAAGTTACTAAATTTATTACAAATCGTAATGATAGTCCAACAGGTAATATTGATAATGTATTCGATAATAAAGCCAATACTGAAATTGTTTATAAAACACCAAATACAATTAGTAAAGGAACTTATGTAGGCGTTAGTTATTCAAAAGCAATTGATATTGATAGAGTGACTTTTAGATTAGGAACAAATTCAAATTCAAAAGATACTTTTTCTAAAGCTAAAGTGCAATATACAACAGATGGTAAAAAATGGATTGATTTAGATAATCAAGAATATACTTTACCAAATGATGTAGCTTTAACTGACTTAAATTTAAAAGGGGTTAAAGGTATTCGCATGATTGCTACTGAAGATAAAGCGAATACTTGGTTAGGTATTAGAGATATTGCTGTTAATGCAGATGAAGTAGTAACTGAAGAAGATCCAGGTACATTATCTGTTGATAAATTGACACTTAAAGGTGGTTCTTTAAATAATTTATTAGATGACAGTAATGCTACTTATGCTCATTTTGCTGAAAGTCCTTATAAAGGTGGAGAAATTAAAGATTATTTACCAGTTGATGCAAGTATTACATTAACTTTCAAAAAAGCAAAAACATTAGGTACAATTTATTTTGGACAAGATGCAGGAACAGATAAATCAACAAAATATGTCATTGAATATACAACGGATGGTCAAACATGGAAAGTATTAAAAGAATATAATGGTGATGCTTCTGTTGAATTAGATGTATCAAGTCAAAATATTAAAGCAAAAGCAGTTCGTATTAGAAACTTAAAATTAAATTTAAAAAGTAATACAGCAGGATATTGGTGGAAAGTCAATACATTTAAAATGGCTGATCCAGGACAAATCAATGCAACATTTATGTATACAGATACATGGGGAATTTATCGAGGAACAGTAGCTAATTTAACAGATGGTGATAGTTCAACAGCATTAGATTTTAGTACCTCAGGTGATAGAACAAGAAAAGGTGATTATATTGGTTGGGATTTAGGTAAAGAAACAGCTATTGGTAAAATTCATGCAGTTATCGGTGGAGACCGCAGTGCAGGAGATAAATGGGAAAAATATAGTTTACAATACTCTAATGACAACCAAGACTGGACTACTTATAAAACATATCAAGGTTTAGCTAGTGGAAAAGATACAATTGATGAAAATTTCTATGGTTTAAAAGCACGTTATGTTCGTTTAGTGAATGAAGAAGAAAGAGCTGTATGGGTTATTTTCTCTGAATTTACAGTAAATGCATATAATCCAGATGAGGATTTCAATAATGCTAATGTTTATACAAATACAGATTATAGATTAGCTTCACAAAGTGAAGAAGCACTTACAGAATTGATCTATAATCAAGAAATTACTTTAGAAAAAGGTCAATACGTTGGTGTTGATTTATCAAGAATCAAAGATTTAAGTACATTCAATATTGATTATGAAAATGGTCAAGGAGCAACTTTACAAGTTTCAAAAAATGGTGTTGAATGGACAACTGTAACAGGTCAAGAAAAAGAACTTCCAGATGGAAGATATGTAAGATTAATTAATAAAACAGACAAAGCTATTAAATTGACAATTAATCATTTTGAAGTACATTCAAATGAAATTACAGCACCATATTTATATAAAGCAACTATGAATATTAATCCTTCATGGGGTGTTGGTGAAGATACTAGAAATAATGGTGCTGCTTTTGATGGTAATATCGATTCAACAACAGAATTTGGTGATTTACCACAAAAAGGACAATATATTATTTATGATTTAGGACAAGAAAGAACAATTTCTAAAATTCAAATGTATTGCCAAGATAGTGCAGTTAACTATATTAGAGATGCTGATATTTTAGTATCAGATGATTTAGAAAACTGGACAAAAGTTGTAACTATTGGAGATGGTAATGAAAATACAAATGATGCTGGGGTTAAATGTATTGATTCAGATGCAGGGTATAAAGCATCAAGCACATATCCAAATAAAGTCTATGTAGAAGGAACTGCTAATAATGTTAAAGCACGTTACTTAAAGATCTTAATGACAGCAACAAATAATAATAGAGCTGTTGTTTTCAATGAAATTGTTATCAATGATGGAGAATATGTACCAGTTTCAAATGATCCAACATATACTTCTTCAACTGTAGAAGCAAATGGATTTATTCCTCAATATATGTTTGATGGAGATTTATCTACAGCTTATAGACCAGGTTCTAAAGAAGCTGGAAGCATTACTTATACATTATCAAGTGATTTAGATGTTAAGAAAATGCATATTATTCAAAAAGGTGAAATTTCAAATGCAAGAGTATCTGTTCTTGTAGATGGTGAAAATGGAAAGAAATGGGTTCAAGTTGGAACTCTTAAAAAATCATTAAATGAATTCTATATGCCTGAAGGAAACGTTTATGAATTAAAGATTGAATGGGATGAAAATAAAATTCCAACAATTTCAGAAGTTATTATGTTAAATGATGATGAATATGCTTCAACAGCAGCTAATGATTTACAAAAATATATTAATTCTTTAGATGTTAAAGAAAATAAATATACAGCAGATTCTTATAAAGAATTTGAAAAGGCATTAAAACAAGCTCAAAAAGTTTTAGATAAACAAGCTGGTGAATTAGATGCTATTACAAATGCAAAAGCTGAATTAGAATTTGCTTATGCAAATCTTGTTAAACGTGGAGATATTCAAAGTGTTAAAGATGAACTTGATACAATTAACAAGTTAAAAGAAAAAGATTATACAAGTGAAACATGGGCTATTTTACAAGATCAAGTGAAACTTGCTCAAGAATTCATTAAAAAGGATGAAGCAACAATTACTGAAAAAGAAGTTATTGATATGGTAGATGCTTTACAAAAAGCAAAAGCTCAATTAGTAACAAAAGTATCAGTAAGTAAAAAAGAGTTAAAAGATTATATTGCATCAAATGAATTAGATAAGTTAGATACAAATAAATATTTAACATCTACTGCTGATTCATTTAAAGAAGCATTAAAGAATGCACAAACATTAATCGAACAAGAAGATGCAACAAAAGAACAATTAGATGAAGCTTTAAAACAATTACAAGATGCAAGAACACAATTAGTTTTAAAAGCAACAGATGATGAAGTAAATGCATTAAAAGCATTAATGGATCAATATCAAGAAAAAGATTATACAGCATCATCATGGAAGAAATTTGAAAAAGTTTACAATGATGTTAAAGCTGCTTTAGAAAATGAAAACACAAGTGCTGATGTTCAAGCATTAACTAATACTTTAAAAGAAGCTGCTCAAAAACTTGTTAAACGTGGTAATTTAGATGGTATCCATGGTTTATTAGATCAAATTAAACAATTAGATAGTAAAAAATATACAGAAGCATCTTATTCTAAACTAATAGATGTTGTTACTGAAATTTCTAAGAAGTTAGAAAATTCATCAGAAATGACACAAGAAGAAGTCGATGCCCTTGTAAGTGAATTACAAAACGCTATTAATGCATTAGAAAAAGCACCAACAGTCACTACAGATACAAATGAACCTGCTCATAAACCTCAAGTTGTAACAAATAACAAAGTGAAAACAGGTGATTCAACATCTGTATGGACATTTGCAACATTTGCATTAATGGCAGCAATCGTTTATGTATCTTTAAGAAAAAGAACAAAAGAAGACTAAAATAAAAGGTTTCTATTTTCAAGATTAAGAAAATAGAACCTTTTCATTTTAAAATCAAAAAAAGATAGCGTTTTCATAAGCGGAGAAGCTTTTTTTATGTTATATTTAAAGAAGAGGTGAAAATCATGAAATTAAAAGCACTTGATCAAAGACAAGCTGGTATTTTGTTACCGTTATTTAGTTTACCAGGAAAACATGGAATAGGGGATTTAGGAAAAGAAGCTTATGAATTTGTTGACTTATCTGCTCAAGCAGGTTTTTCTATTTGGCAAATTTTACCATTAAATCCATCAAGCTCTGGGAATTCACCCTATACTCCTTATTCATCTTTTGCTGGTGATGAAATATATATTTCTTTAGAACTTTTAAAAGATTGGCATTTGTTAGATGAAGTTCCTAACTATTTACAAGATTTAAAAAGAGTTGATTATAAACGCGTACGTTTATTTAAAGATCGTTATTTAAGAAAAGCTTATCAAGTTTTTTTAAAAGATAAAGAATTAGAGAAAGAATATCGTACTTTTGTTAAAGGAACATTTTGGTTAAAAAAATATGCGCGTTTTATGGCTTTAAATAAAGCAAACGAAGGTTTACCTTGGGTAGATTGGAATGATGAAGATCAAAATATTAAAGGAAGTAATGAAGGATTAGAAGCAGAAATTGATTATATTCAATTTCTTCAATATATTTTTGTTAAACAATTTAATTTATTAAAAATACATGCACATCAAAAAGGAATATCTATCATGGGAGATTTACCTTTATATGTAGGTGATGATTCTGCGGATGTTTATGAGTATCGTAAATGTTTTCAATTAGATGATAAATTTTATCCTAAATTCGTATCTGGAGCATCACCTGATTATTTTTCAAAAGATGGCCAACTATGGGGACATCCTCTATATGATTGGGATTATTTAAAGAAAACAAGATATAATTTTTGGATTAAAAGATTAAAATGGAATAATGAAATTTTTGATATTTTAAGAGTTGATCATTTTAGGGCTTTTGATACATATTGGTCAGTTCCTTATGGAAGTGCTACAGCAAGAGAAGGAAAATGGATAGAAGGACCAAGTTATCATTTTTTAGATTCAGTTTATAAACAATTGCCTAAACTTAATATGATTGTTGAAGACTTAGGAGAATTACGTCCACAAATACATGAACTGAGAGATCATTATGATTTATTGGGAATGAAAGTTATGCAATTCTCTTTTGGAGAAGATGAAAGAAAAGTTAAATATAAAATTCCTCAACATTGTGTTGTTTATACAGGAACACATGATAATGCTACTCTTAAACAATGGTATGAAGAATTAGATGATAAAGAAAGAATGAAAGAAATTATGAAGGGTCTAGGATATACAGGAGAAAATCTTGTGGAAGATATGCTTGCATATACACTTGAATGTGATGCGGTGATTTCTATTGTTCCTTTACAAGATCTACTTGGCTATGGCAAAGAAGCTCGTATTAATTTACCAGGGACAGTAGGTCCACATAACTGGTCTTATAAACTTGCTTCATTTGATGATTATCAAAATCAAATACAAATAATTCAAAAAATGTTAAAGAAAGCTAAAAGATAAATACCATACTTATTATTTATATATCCTAAAAAATAGCGATAAAAGCTACT
>ERZ791773.554-NODE-554-length-14104-cov-4.104136_pt1 | contig 14104 bp, 11 predicted proteins | sample MGYA00509948_ERZ791773 | MGnify/ENA primary metagenome ERZ791773 (study PRJEB30046, sample SAMN00791987) | human gut metagenome | study: EMG produced TPA metagenomics assembly of the A metagenome-wide association study of gut microbiota in type 2... | reverse complement strand
CTGGTGTTTGAGGGAGGCGGACGGCGAGTCCGACTATCCGCAAACAGCTGTCAGCCACATCGTCCGAACACAATACCCATATTTTGCGCAGCGGTATGCCGGGATTACCAGCTTCGGACCTTTATTGGTTTTAACCCTAAATTTTTATTTGGCTTCTGCCAGCATCATCATGAGCTCATTGGTGCGTGCCACAAATCCGGTCATGCGCTCCGGACTTAAGCTGCCGTGAGCCAACAGAGCCAGATCGTAGAGCTGTTCGCAGATCTTCTTGGTATTCTCGCCCTCACCGTGATTCAGCACATACTGAACCAGCTTGTTGTTGGCATTTAATACCAGGGTCTCGCCTGCGCCGCCGAACATGGAAGGATCCATGCCGTACATATTGTACATCTTCATCATATCCTGCATACGGCGGGTCTCCTCAGATACAGTCAGCATGGAGGAAATGCTCTCGTCTTTCAGCTTCTCGACCTTAATCTCAAGCTTATCATTGCCAAGAGCCTTCTTGAAGGTCTCAGTCAGAGTCTCGGAGATCTTCTTGAATTCCTCATCGTCATCCTTGACCTCTTCCTTGAAGGTGCTGTTTAAGTCTGCATCGATGCGTAAAAACTTCAGGCCCTCGTTCTTCTGCTCCAGATGGCCAATGAACGGGCTGTCGATGCTGTGGGGCAGGATAACTGCGTCCAGGCCTTCCTTCTTGAACATGTTGATGTACTGGCTCTGCTCTTTCTCATCGGTCACGTAGAAGACGGTATTCTCGTGCTTCTCTTTGTTCTCCTCCAGGCAGTCCTTTAAGGTTAAGTACTTGCCGTCCAGGTTCTTAAAGAGGATGTAGTCGTTCATCTTCTCCGCAAACTTCTCGTCCTTGATGCAGCCGAATTTGATGAACGGAGCGATGTCATCCCAGTATTTCTCATAATTCTCGCGGTCGGTCTTGCACATGCCGCTTAACTTGTCGGCTACCTTCTTGGTGATATAGTCGGAAATCTTCTTGACAAATCCATCGTTCTGCAGAGCGCTTCTGGATACGTTCAGCGGCAGATCCGGGCAGTCAATAGCGCCCTTTAACAGCATCAGAAACTCCGGAATGACCTCCTTAATGTTATCTGCAATGAAGACCTGGTTGTTGTACAGCTTGATGGTTCCTTCGATGGAATCGTACTCCGTGTTGATCTTCGGGAAGTACAGGATACCCTTTAAGTTGAACGGATAGTCCATATTTAAGTGAATCCAGAACAACGGCTCCTTGTAATCGTGGAAGACCTTGCGGTAGAAATCGCGGTACTCCTCATCGGTGCACTCGTTCGGATGCTTGCTCCACAGCGGAGTGGTGTCGTTTAATGCAACCGGACGTTTCAGGATTTTGTATTTTTCTCTGGCTGGTTCGGTCTCTACGGTCTCTTTCTCGCCCTTCTCGTTTTCCTTCTCCTCGGTCTTGGCCGGCTCTACGATGGTCTCGATGATGGTGTCCTTGTCGGTGAGCCCATCCTTCTCGATGGTCTCATACTGCGGCTCTGCCTTCTCATTGTTTAAAAAGATCGGAACCGGCATGAAGGAACAGTATTTCTCCAGGACTTCTCTTGCGCGGTACTCGTTGGAGAACTCGTAGCTGTCTTCATTTAAGTAGAGGGTGATGGTGGTTCCCTGCTCTGCTTTCTCGCCATCCTTCATCTCGAAGGTCAGGCCGCCCTCAGACTCCCAGTGAACCGGCTTGCTTCCCTCTTTGTAGGAAAGGGTATCAATGGTTACCTTGTCTGCTACCATAAATGCAGAATAGAAACCTAAACCGAAATGACCGATGATCTGGTCTTCGTTGGCTTTGTCTTTGTATTTCTCCAGGAAATCCTGGGCGCCGGAGAAGGCGATCTGGTTGATGTACTCCTCTACCTCAGCCTCAGTCATGCCCAGGCCGTTATCGGTAATGGCAATGGTCTTGTCATCCGGGTTCACGGTAACCTGTACCTTGTACTCCATGTCTTCCGGCTTGGTGTACTCGCCCATCAGCTCCAGCTTCTTTAACTTGGTGATGGCATCGCAGCCGTTGGAAACCAGCTCACGGTAGAAGATATCGTGGTCGGAATACAGCCACTTCTTGATGATCGGAAATATATTTTCACTGTTTATGGATAAATTACCTGTTCTGCTCATAATGCATTGCTCCTTTTCGATTCAAAATTGAAAGCCGGCCATCTGACCGCTTTTCGAATTACCATAACGGTATTTTAATACCATGAAATCGAAAAGTCAATAAAAAAATTAGCACTCAATCCAGTTGAGTGCTAATAATTTATAAATTTTTAATTTTTCTTCTTCACCATGGCAAGAATGGACTGTAACACAATGAAGAAGCAAAGAAGTGCCGCGATTGTAATACGGGTCCACCAGGAAGACAGGGTTCCCTGGAAGGTAATGAATGCTTCGATGGTTGCCTTGATCAGAACACCAAACAGGGTTCCGATCACGTTGCCGACACCACCAGTCAGCAGCGTACCGCCAATAACGGAAGACGCGATCGCATCCATCTCAAAGCCTTTCGCTTGCTCTACGAAACCGCCCAGGGTGTTCAGACAAAACAGGATGCCGCCAACTCCGCATAAAAAGCCATCCAGAACATAGGCTTTCAGTTTTACGCGGCGGACATTTAAGCCCATCATCAGGGCGGACTGCTCATTGCCGCCGACTGCATAGATGCTGCGTCCGAATTTTGTGTAGCGCAGCATGATGAACGCCAGGATCAGAATGATCAGCGCGATCACCACCGTCGGATAGATGTAAGGATAGATCATGACGCCTTTTCGGTTTACATAGCCGCCAAACGGAAGATAGATCTTTGCTTTTGCCCATGCCATAAAGGTTTCGTTGGTAATGCTGATCATATCCTTGGAAATGATCGCGGTCATGCCTCGCGCAAAGAACATGCCGGCCAGGGTTACAATGAATGGCTGAATGTCCATATAAGCTACAAGAAATCCCTGCACAAGTCCAAATACGATTCCGGTTACCAGCACGATCAGAACTGCGGGAACCGCGCCGATCTGTGCCCGCTCCATCATCCAGGCCAGCATCATGCAGGCCATGGCAACGAAGGAACCAACGCTGATATCAATGCCGCCGGTGATCATAACGGTGGTCATGCCGACACCGATCACGATCAGGCCTGCGTTGGAAATAAACAGGTTTAAGAAGTTCTGGGTCTTTGCGAAGCCCTGCTCCTTAAATATGACACAGCCAATGGCATACATAACAAAGAACAATACGATCGTGATCAGCAAAAGGAAGCTGGTCTGGTTCAGCTTTTTTTTCTGTTTCATTATGCAGCCTCCTTTCCCGCGTTCATCTGCGCTGCTTTTTTCTGGGCAATGGACTTACGCCATTTCGCAAAGCCCGGTGACTGAAGTGCCACGATAATGACAACGACGATTGCCTTGTACACCGGAACCTGATCCGAAGATACATGCATTGCGTAAAGGGTTGTCGTCAGGGCCTGGATCGTATAAGCGCCAATAACAGAACCTGCCAGTGAGAATTTACCGCCTCCAAGAGAGTTTCCGCCGATCGCGACTGCCAGAATCGCATCCAGCTCCATGTTCAGTCCAATGTTGTTTGCATCCGCGGAATAGATACGGCTGGAAGCAATCAGGCCTGCCAGACCGGAGCAGATTCCGCAAAACGCGTACGCAAGGAACACGATCATGGTGGATTTAATTCCTACCAGCCTGGAGGCCTTTGCGTTGATGCCGACCGACTGAATGTACAGTCCCAGCGCCGTCTTTCTTAAAAGCAGTGCCGTCAGGAGTACCATGAGCATAGCCACAATAAACGGTGTCGGTACTGGCACATGTGGGAGGAAGCTTCCCAGGATCTTGTAGCTCTCCACACGTACATATGTAATCTGTCCATCGGTGATCAGCTGCGCGATTCCGCGGCCGGCCGTGAACATAATCAGGGTCGCTACCATTGGCTGGATTTTTAATTTTGCAACCAGAAATCCGTTAAAGGATCCGATCAGCATACCGATTACCAGTGCTGCAAGAAAACCAAGGATCAGAGGACTTGCATACTCTGTAGCCGCACGCTCTCCGCCAGTCAGAATGTTACAGCAGACTGCCGCGCTCACAGCCATGATCGCGCCAACGGAAATATCCGTACCGGCAGAAGCCGATACCACCAGCGTCATGCCGATGGCCAGGATCACCAGTTCCGATGCACGGTTGATGATATCAATGATATATCCGTACAGGACGCCATCCCGGATGGAAATGGAAAAGAAGTCCGGCGTTGTCATAATGTTGACAAGAAGAACCAGTACCAGACAGAAGACCGGCAGAAATAATCTCTGCGATGTCAATTTTTTGATATTAAAATCTTTCATACTTACTGCCCCCCTGCGATCGTTGTCATGATGGAAGCCTGGTTCATCTCTGTGCCGCTCAGCTCACCGACCTTCGCGCCATCGCGAAGAACAACCATGCGGTCACAGGTACGAAGCATTTCCTCCACTTCAGAAGAAATGAACACGACTGCCATTCCTTTTTCTGCCAGTTCTACTACCAGTTTCTGAATCTCGGTCTTGGTTCCGACATCAATACCTCTGGTCGGCTCGTCCAGCACCAGAAAATCCGGATTCGTCAGAAGCCATCTGCCGATAATCACCTTCTGCTGGTTGCCGCCGGACAGGGACTTGATCGGAGTTTCGCGGCTCGCCGTCTTGATCTGAAGCATATCGATGTATTTATCGGTATACTCTTCCTGCTGCTTTCTGCTCAGCAGATGGAACATTCCCTGCTTCGCCTGCAGCGCAATGATCATGTTTTCTCTTACAGAAAGATCTGCAATGATTCCTTCATTCTTACGATCCTCTGGAAGATATGCCATGCCACGGTTCATGGAATCGATCGGATGTCTGGAAAGAAGCTTTTCTCCCTTCACCTCCAGTTCTCCGGTATCCGGCTTTTCTGCGCCGTAAATCACGCGGACGGTCTCAGAACGTCCGGAACCAAGAAGACCGGTCAGGCCAATGACTTCGCCCTTGCGGATCACCAGATCAAATGGCTTGATGTAGCCCTGTTTTCCAAGGCCAGCCGCCTTGATCACAATGTCTTCTCCGTCAAAGTTCCGCTCTTCCTCTCCACTGTGCTTGATTGCGGCCAGGTCATCGAAATCCTTGCCCATCATCTTTGCTACCAGCTGGAAACGCGGCAGCTCTGCGGTCGTAAACTGGCCGACCAGCTGGCCGTTTCGAAGAACCGTGATCTTATCGCAGACCGCATATACCTGCTCCAGGAAATGGGTTACGAAAATGATTCCGACGCCCTCATCCCGCAGCTTCCGCATCAGGGTAAACAGCTTTTCTACTTCATTGTCATCCAGGGACGAGGTCGGCTCATCCAGGATCAGAACCTTTGCGGACATATCCACCGCGCGCGCGATGGCAATCATCTGCTGGATCGCAATGGAATAATGATCGATCGTCTGGGTTGCTTCTGCGTTTATATCAAGGCTTTTTAAAAGCTCACTTGCTCTCTTATTCATGGTCTTCCAGTCGATCAGTCCGCCTTTTCTTGGCTCTCTGCCAATAAACAGGTTCTCTGCGACAGAAAGATTCGGACAGAGGTTTACCTCCTGATATACCGTACTGATTCCCCGCTGCTGTGCCTCCTGCGGGCTGCGGTTGATGATGGCGTGATCAATTCCATCGATCATGATCTGCCCGGTCTCAAATTCCTCTACTCCAGTAAGAACTTTGATCAGGGTAGATTTTCCGGCACCATTTTCTCCCATCAGGGCATGGATCTCGCCCTTTTTCAGTGTAAAATCTACATTCTGCAGAGCTTTTACTCCAGGGAATGTTTTGTAAATTCCTCTCATTTCAAGAACTGAACCTTGCTCCATAAAAGCTTTGCCTCCTATCAGCTAATCTCAAACTTTCCTTATACGAAATGTTTCCTGTAAAGCAAATAGTGCGGGGCCGGAAGCCTCAGCCTCCGGCTCCGCACTCTGTATCCTGCATGACGGAACTCATGTATCGTGATCCATTCCGTTCCTGTCACGGATGGTCATTCTGAATTAATATGCTCTGTCTTTCAGAATATTTTCAAGATCCATGGAGGTATCAAAGTATGCTTCGTCTACGTACTGGACCTTGTCAACCTGCTCGCCCTTTTCCAGTTTCTGGATGATTTCTGCTACACGCGGTCCATGAAGCGGGTTGCACTCGAAGGTTGCGTTCAGATCGCCTTTGATCATGGATTCGAAAGCTGCCTTAACAGAGTCAAAGCTTACTACGATGATGTCGCCGTTCGGGCCACAGGTCTTGCCTGCTGCGTGGATCGCATCGATTGCGCCAAATGCCTCGTTATCGTTCTCACAGATAACAACGTCGATATCCGGGTAACTCTTTAAGAAGGACTCCATAACTTCCTGGCCCTTTGCCTGAGTGAATTCACCAGACTGTCTGTCCAGCATCTTCCAGTTGGAGTGCTCTTTTAACTTGTTATCCATACCTTCGGTACGGCCAACCTGTGCGGATGCACCGATGGTACCCTGAATGGTTACCATATTGATTTCTTCGTCGCCGCGTCCCTGGTCTTCCAGATATTTAGCCAGCCAGTCACCACAGGTCTCGCCCTCTTTTACGAAGTTTCCGCCTACCCATGCCTCATACAGGGAATCATCGGAAAGCTGCATCTGACGGTCAGACAGGATAACCGGAATTCCTGCTTCCTTTGCCTCTTCCAGAACGGTCTCCCATCCGGTCTCTACTACAGGTGCTACTACGATATAGTCAACTTCCTGCTGAATGAAGGAACGGATTGCCTTGATCTGGTTCTCCTGTTTCTGCTGTGCGTCATCAAAGATCAGCTTGTAACCGTTTTCCTCGGTAAAGGTAGATTTGAAGGACTCGGTGTTTGCGGTTCTCCAGTCAGACTCTGCGCCAACCTGTGCGTAGCCGACTGTGATCAGATCACCGTCTGCTTTACCGGATCCTGCATCCGCTTCTTTACTCTCTTCTGCTTTCGCTTCCGTTTCTGCAGCTTCTGTCTTAGCCGCTTCTGTCGGAGCTGCTGTTGTTTCCTTTGCTCCTCCGCCGCAGGCTGTAAGAGACCCCACCATAGCTGCTGTCATAGCGATTGCCATCAGTTTCTTTTTCATAAATACCTTCCTCCTTTTAAATATGATTCCGAACTCACATCGTACTTTTATTATAAAAAAAAGCTCTGCTTTTTGAAACAGAGCTTTTTTTGAAAAAATTGGATTATTTTACTGATTTTGCTGATTTTTTCGACTCTTTTTTCCCTTTTTTTCGAAATTGGTGTGTTTTCTTTCAATGGACGTGTGTTTTCTTTAGATTTTATAAAGTTTACTTCCCTACTAGCTGTCCATGTCCGATATAAATTTTCACACAGGTACCAACCTGTTCTTCCGATTCAATCGTAATCGACGCCTCCGTTCCATAATACATCCGGATGCGCTGGGCCACATTAGACATACCAAAGCCGCCCCGCTCACTGACCTCCGACATCACGCTGCAGCCATTTACCTTATCCCGCAACGCATGTAAGGTATCCGGATCCATTCCATGGCCGTTATCTTCTACCTCAAATACCACGCCGCTTTTGTCCTCATAACCGCGGATTACAATGGTGCCTCCGCCCCGCTTATTTTTAATTCCATGGTAGAGCGCGTTTTCAACGATTGGCTGAAGCAGCATTTTCAGAACCCGTTTGTGCAGGATCTGCTCCTCAATGACGATCCGGTAATCCAGAATATCCTCGTATCGGATTTTCTGGATCTTCAGATAGCTTTCGATGTGGCGTTTTTCCTCTTCGATGGGAATAAAGTCAGAACCACCGGAAAGGACTGTCCGGAAAAAATCACTGAGATCCGAAGTCATTTCCACCACCTTCTGGTTATCTCCATCCTCCGCCATCCAGACGATAGAATCCAGGGTATTATACAAAAAATGAGGGTTGATCTGTGCCTGCAGAAGCTTCATTTCCGCAATGTGAAGGTTCTTCTGCTCCTTCCGGATCCGCTCGATCAGGCCCGCGATTTCCTCGCTCATCTGGTTGAAGGTGCGCGCAAGAACATTAATCTCTTCCAGGCTTCCCGTCTCTGCCCTGGCATTCCAGTCTCCGTTTCCCAGGCGCTCTGCCGTCATTTTCAGGCTGCTGATCGGCCTGGTCACCGAATTGGTCAGCATGGCGGAAAACATGATTCCGGTCGTCAGAATGACTGCCAGCAGAACCATAAATGTATAAACGCTCTGCCTGGTGTGGATTTCCAGGTCCCGCTGCAGATTCTCCATGTTGCGGGTTTCGTAATAAATATATTTGTTGATATAATCCTGGATCATGGAACACAGGCCCTGGATATCATTTTCCCAAATGGCACTGTTCTCATCATACCGCCCCGCCTTGTTGGAATTCTCAACCATCTTCTGCACTGCTTTTTCCAGGGAATCAAGGCAGGATAAGATCCCTTTGATGCTGATATCTCCATCACTGCCAGGAGTTCTTGTAATCCGTTTTTCCATGTCGTACCGGGCCTCCTCGATCATGTGAAACGGATTTTTTACTACCGTGGCATACTGGCTCTCCCCTTCCAGGATATCTCCGTTTTCGAACTCTTTTGTGTTGATCAGGCCGATCATGACCCGGTACATGGAGTATTCCATGTCCGACTTAAAGTTCATATTATAGGTATTAATGACCTTCAGATTCGCCATGATCCGGTTATAGGAGCCGGAGTAATTGTAGATCATGGCAACTATGCCAAGCACCATCACCGTAAGCGGAATGACTGTCAGAATGATCAGCAGACGCATCCGTTCCTTCAAAGATACCTTGCTGGCTATCCGTTTCGCAATGTTCATACCGTTCTTCTTTCCGGTTCCTGGCCGCCGTTTTTATAGTCCTTCGGCGATACCCCCGTCACCTTTTTAAATGTGGCGCTGAAATAATGGGGATCATTGTATCCGACCCGTTCTCCGATCTCCGCGGTCCGAAGTGTGGTACAGCGCAGAAGCTCACACGCTTTGTCAATTCTCAGCTTCGTCAGGTATTCTACAAAGGACTGCCCGGTTTCCTGCTTAAAAATAGAAGAAAAATAGCTGCTGCTGACTCCGACCTGCGCTGCTACGGTATTCAGGGAAACGTCATTGCTCTCAAAATGTTCCGCAAGATACTGCTTTGCGGTATCGATCAGCGAACCATAGCGGTTGCCGGATACCCGGTCACGTTCTGAGATCGCAAACGCGAACAATTCTTTCAGATAGGAAACCGTCTGTTCCTCGCTTACGACAATTTTGGGAATATACTTGATATCGCCAAGCTCCGGCGGAATTTCGTCCGCGCAGACACTGAGGCCCTTTAAAAATTCCTGCACGCAGAAAAAAATATCGATGGTCATGTACTGGCGCAGCAAAAGGGACCGGTAGTTGTTCTCGCCCACCGCCGCAAGGTACTCATCAATAAACATGCCCTCTTCCCCGGCGGAGCCAAGCTTTAAAAAATCCTGGATCAGTTTCCGGTCCACTCCCGTGTAATCGGTCTTATCGAGGAATGCATTGTATTTTTCATAGCTCACAAAATATCGTTCCAACAGTCTGGATTTTTCCTTTTCTTCCCGGATTTCTTCCTTTACTTTGCGGAGTACTGCCGTCAGGCTGGCGGCGGTAACCGGTTTGAGCAGATATTCGCTGATTCCGATGGTGATAGCCTCTTTGGCGTACTCAAACTCATTGTATCCGCTGAGAATGATGATTTTCGTATTCGGAAGGATTTTTTTTACCAGATGGCTTAACTCCAGCCCATCCATAAACGGCATCTTAATATCCGTGATCAGAATATCCGGTTCGGTCTTTAAGATCTGCGGATACGCGTATTCCCCATCCCCGGCCTCCCCGACAAACTCAAAACCGTTTTTCTCCCACTCTACATTTTTTTTAATCCCGCGCCGGATAATTGCTTCATCTTCCACAAGAAATACCTTTATCATACCCGCCTCCTAGTTTGCTTCTACGCAGGGAATCTGCAGCTTTTTGAAATATCTGCGCACTGTATCATCCCATTCCCGCTCGATTTGTTTGTCCAGCGTAAACACCTTAAGCGATGTCCCGGTCACACAGGCCGCCGCATGGTTCTCGTAGCGGATATTTAAGTAAAGCGCCGCCACCTGCTCCGCCGGGAAATCCGGTTTTACCCGTCGGATAAATTTTTCATTCTCCTCTGGTGACAGCTGCATCGTGATCTGAAAGCTTTCCGGAAGCTTTTTCCCCTTGATCAGAGAATAGCAGAAGGGGCGCAGGGCTTTCCAGGAGGAAAGCTCCTCAATGCGGTTTTTTTCCAGTTCCTCGTCCGAATAGTATCCCTGGCGGATACGACCGTCTATCGTAAAACTGTTGAAGGTCACGATATTTGCCTCCCGCACCAGCCAGTGGTCAAAGGTCTCTCCCATGAAAAGCTGCGCGGTAAATGTTTTCAAATCTTCTATTTTTAATGCGATCATGCGCAAATTCCCCCTTTTGCTGCCTGGTTTTATTTCTGCCCTGCTGCACGCCATGCTGCGTCTCACACTGCCGGCACGTTCTACTCGCCCATCACCTCGTGATAACGCTCAAAGAAATCCGAAGTAGTGCAGTCAGCTCCGTCACTCAGAGAGACCTTGTTCCAGATGCTGCCCTCAATTTCCACCTTATGCTCTGCCTCAAAGGAATCATAAATGCTCCGAAACGCCTTGTTTTTGCGCTCCAGCGCCATATTGTTTTTACGCTCCAGCGTTGCATCCTCGTCAAAATCATTGACGCATTTCACTACATACCATTTTCCCCGCCATAAAAACGGCTCCGTAACCGCACCGGTTTCCAGCGCAAACACGTTACTTTCATAGGCATCGTCGCGTTCGCCGCGCCCGACGGTTACGTCAATTTCTGAATTTTCCGATTCTTTTCTGGCGGTGGCCGCAAAATCCGCGCCCTCACTTACAACCTTTTCGTACACTTCCTGTGCCTTTGCTTCCTCGCTGACCGCGATTTCCTGCACCTGGATCACCCGTGCTTCACTGTCACTGATTTCCAGGCTCACATCCTTTGTCAGCTCGTCCACCAGCTTATTGGCCCGATGATAGGCCTCATACATTGTGTATACATCATCCCGCGATGCTTTGATGTAAGCCTTATCCGCATCGGTGAGGGAAGCATAATAATCATCTGCCAGCTGCTTTAACTGCTCCCGTTCCTGACTATTTAACGTCAGCCCCTCCTCGTCTGCCAGAAGGTTCATGGACCGGATCTCGCTTAAAAACGCGCGGATCTGCTCCAGCAGGTAGGTCTGAAACGGCGTCTTGTCATCACTGACCTCCACGTTCCAGATCTGGTCCGTGTAAACCTGACGGTAACGGTTGCGCTCCGTGGCTATGATGAGCATTGTCTGGGCATCCGTGTAGCCTTCTGTAGCCGCACTGTCAGACACCATGGGGATGTTGACGCTGCAGGCAGTAAGGAAGGTAAGCTGCGCTGCCGCAAAAAATGCCAGCATGACTGCCCGAAATCCCCGCATGCTTCTGCTATACCACTTCTGTTTTTTGGGCAGACTTCTGAAATTTTCCCTGTCACCAGTAAGTCTCTCTGTTTCTGTTTTCTGATTTCTCATTCTTTTAATCCTGATTTTCCATCTATCTTTTTCCTAATCTGCGTTCTGTCCAGATTCTGCCTGCCCTTTTTCCGGAATGACCGCTGCCCGCGCCTCGGCAAATTTCTCCTGCATGGTCGGATTCTTCCAGGTCAGCTTCTTGATGGTCAGATCATCCAGCTTATTGTTTGCCAGACGCAGATTGTTCTCCGATGCCAGCAGGTTGTCCTTCACCTTCTGCAGATGGTCGATGGTCTTGTCGATCTCATCAATGGCCTTCTGGAAGCGGTCGCTGGCCAGCGTATAGTTGCGGCCAAACTTATCTTTAAAATCCAGAAGCTTCTCCTCAAAACGGGTAATATCCAGATTCTGATTCCGCATTGTCTCCAGTTCCCGCTTGTACTGCAGGGAATTCATGGCAGCATTCCGCAGAATGGTGATGATCTGAATAAAAAACTGCGGGCGGATCACGTACATCTTCGGATACCTGTGGGACATGTCCACGATGCCCGTATTATAGTAATCATTATCCGCCTCCAGCAATGTTACCAGCACCGCATACTCACAGCCCTTCTCCCGGCGGTCCTTGTCCAGTTCTTTTAAGAAATCCGCGTTCTTGTGCTTGGTCGCTGTGGTCTCGTTCTCATTCTTCATCTCAAACATGATGGAAATGTACTCCAGGCCATTCTCATCATAGTCCCGGAAGATATAATCGCCCTTACTTCCGCTTTTGGAAACTTCATTATCTTTTTCGAAGTAGGCATTCTGAAAGCCAATGGCCCGCACCTGGTTGAAGGAAACCTCGCAGTGCTGCTCCAACGTCTCGCCCACCATCTTCGTGGACTGCTTCGCCTTTAAGTCACGGTAATACTCAATCATCTCGTCTTTGTCTTTGAGCTGGATCTCGTAACGCTCCTTAACGGCTTTTTCCTGAAGCTGACGCTCTGCCTCGTATCGCTCTTTCATGGACTGCTCCTGCTGCTTCAGCTGCGCTTCGTAGCTCTCCCGCTGCTGCTTCAGCTGCGCATCCAGGCTTTCCCTCAAGGTTTTTTCCTGCTGTGCAACTTGCTTCTCCGCCAGTTCTGCCTGTTTTTTCGTGAGCTCCGTCTGGGCTTTCAATTCCGTGAGCTCTGCCTGCTGGCGCTGGATTTTCTCCTGCATCTGCTCTTTTAGTGCCGCCTCTGCCCGGGCCACCGCCAGTTCCTGCTGCTTTTCCGCCTGCTCGCTCCGGGCTTTCAGCTTCAGAATTTCCGCCTCTTTCGCCGCCAGCTGTTTCTCGTAGCTTTCCGCAGTCTGGGACTTTGCCAGTTCCAGGGCAGTCCGCTTCTCTGCCTCCAGAGATGCCTGCTGGCGGGTCAGTTCTTCCTTAAACTCCTTGTCCCGCACCTGCTTCGCGATGGCCGCGTAACCTTTTTCATCAATCTCAAATGGTTCCCCGCAGTTGGGGCATACCAGTTTCTTTTCCATATATTTAAAACCTTTCCTTATACCAGCAGCTTCAGAATTTTCAGCACACCATCCCGCACATTCGTATCGGTCTGAAATCTGGTCGCTGCCTTGACCTCCGGTCTTGCATTTCCGATAGCAAAGCTGTAGTAAGCCCGGCCCAGCATCTCGATATCGTTTAACTGGTCACCGAAAGCAATCGTCTCCTCCGGCGCAATCTCCAGACTCTCCTGTAACAGCTTCACAGCCGCACCCTTGTTCACACCGGTTGCCATGCAGTCCAGCCACATATCACCGGAAATGGTCATTTTCAGACGGTTGCCGTACTTTTCACGCAGTTCCTTCGTATGCGCCTCAATATCCGTTTTCCGGTACGCGGACACCTTGATAAACTGATCATCCACCGCCAGAACATCCTCTACGCTTTTTGCCTGAAATTTATAGCCGTTTAAAATCCAGTCCTCAAATTCCGGATCCGGATTTTCCATGTAAGCCACATCTGGTCCGCCCACCATAACCGTCAGACCCGCCTTACGGATATCCTTCACCAGTTCTTCCACCAGAGATCGGTCAATGGGATTTACAAACAGCTGACGTCCATGGCAGCCCACGTAAGCGCCATTGTCCGACAGATAAAAAATCTTCTCCTTAATCGGGTCAAACACCTGCTCAATACTCGCCCACTGCCTTCCGCTCGCCGCCGCAAACTGCATGCCCTTCTCCCTAAGCTTTAAAATCACCTCAAACAGTTCCGGATTCAGCTCATGGCCTCCATCCTCCAGCAAAGTCCCGTCAATATCTGATACCACCAGCTTAATCATGGGCTCCTCCTCTTCTATCATTGTTTCACAGTCATTCATACCCTACTAACTTACACTATAAGCCCCAAACCGTCAAGAGGACCGTTTCGCGCAGCCTGCAGGCAAATCACAATTTAAATCATGTTCGCGAAAGGTCCGAAGCAGGCCGGGGCGGTATCCCGCTGCGCAAAATATAAGTGCCGTGTTCGGACGATGTGGCTGACAGCC
>ERZ791773.547-NODE-547-length-14353-cov-2.746958_pt1 | contig 14353 bp, 9 predicted proteins | sample MGYA00509948_ERZ791773 | MGnify/ENA primary metagenome ERZ791773 (study PRJEB30046, sample SAMN00791987) | human gut metagenome | study: EMG produced TPA metagenomics assembly of the A metagenome-wide association study of gut microbiota in type 2... | reverse complement strand
TCGTTGAGTATAAAATTGAAAATCATTTAGAAATTTTCCAACCTGAAAGAGAAAGAGAAGTTATTGAAAAGAATCTTAATCGTTTAAATAATGATCAATTAAAAGAATATGCAAGATGTTTTATTCAAGAAATGATGACAGTTTCTAAATCTTATCAATCAGATTTATTACCACTTGAATTAGATAAAAATATTAAAACTGAATTCAAAAAAGATCCCCTTGTTGGATATCAAGGAATTGCTGGAGCATTTTCTCAAAGTGCTGTAGAAAACTTCTTTGGTGAAGGGACAAGAAATATTGGTTATAAAGACTTTGAAGATGTTTATGTAGCAATAGAAGATGGTGAAATTGATTATGGGGTTTTACCTATTGAAAATAGCTTAACAGGATCTATTAATGATAACTATGATTTAATTAGAAAATATGGTTTTTATATTGTAGGAGAAACTGCTGTAAATGTTAGTCAATGTTTAATGGCACTTCCAGGAACAAAGATTGAAGATATAAGACAAGTTTACTCACATCCTCAAGGATTAGCACAATCTAGTGATTTCTTATATCAACATCGCTATATTGAACAAAGACCATTTCAAGATACAGCAATGGCTGCTAAATATGTTAAAGATTCAAATAATCCAACAAAAGCAGCAATTGCTTCACCTCTTGCTTGTAAATTATATGGTTTAGAAATGTTAAAAGAAAATGTTCAAAATAAGAAAAATAATAGAACACGTTTTATGGTTATTTCTAAAGAACTTATTTGTCCAAAAGAAAGTGACAAAGTTTCAGTTATCTTTACTTTACCACATCAAGTAGGTGCCTTAGATAACATGTTACAAACAATTAAACAAAGTCAAATTAATATAGATCGTATTGAATCTAGACCAATTGAAACACAATATTGGCAATATTATTTCTATATTGATTTTGAAGGAAATATGCATGAAGAAAGAATACAAAGAGCGATCAATAAAATGAAAGCTAATAGTACAACATTAAAAGTATTGGGAAATTATAAAAGGGCGTAAGAATGAAAAATATTATATTAGTGGGAATCATGGGGTGTGGTAAAACAACCATCTCCAAATTATTATCAGAAAAATTAAAGATGCCAGTTATTGATATGGATGAATATATTGAAAAAAAATATCAATGTACAATACCTGATATGTTTGCTATCTCTGAGGAATATTTTAGGGACAGAGAAAGTGAAGCATGTTTAGATATGGCAAAGCTTGATGGCTATATTATCTCTACTGGTGGTGGCGTTGTTAAAAGAAAAGAAAATCGTGATATTTTAAAACAAGCGGGGACTGTTTTCTATATTGATCGACCTTTAGATAATATAGTAAGTGATGTTGAAACAGCACATCGACCTTTATTAAAAGATGGCCCTCAAAAACTTTATCAACTCTATGATGAAAGACATGATCTTTATTTAGATAGTTGTCATTATCATGTTGATAATGATGGGACATTAGATGATATTGTTAATAAAATTGTAGAAGATATAAAATAAGGAGATAATCAAGAACGATTATCTCCTTTTACTTTAATATATTCTTTAAATAAAGTATAAAGAATAGATGTAAGTGGAATAAATAAGAACATTCCTAATATACCCATAAGATTACCACCAATAATAACAGCGACAAATACCCATATAGAAGGAAGACCAACTGAATTACCAACTACATGAGGATAAATTAGATTTCCTTCTATTTGTTGTAAAACAAGAAATAAAACAATAAATTCTAAAGCTTGAAGAGGATTAACTATACCAATCATAATAATTCCTACAAAACAACCAATAAAAGCACCAAAAACAGGAATTAATGCAGTAACAGCAATGACAACTCCCATTAACAAGGCATAAGGCATTTGTAAAATTGACATTGAAATAACAAACATACTACCAAGTATACAAGCTTCTAAACATTGACAAGTAATAAAATTAGAAAAAGTATGACTAGATAATTGTATGATATTACATATTTTTTGTGTTTTTTCTTGACCAATTAATACTTGGGATGTTGTTTTTATTTGTTTAGATAATGTTTCTTTTGAAAAAAGAAGGTAGATTGAAAAAACAAGACCAATAAAAAAGGTATATAAACTACTTAATGTATTAGATAAAATAGAAAATCCTGAATGAAAAAGTGTTTGCCAATTATTTACAATAGTTTTATATAAAGAAGATAAATCTATATCTAAAGAAATAATAGAATCAATCATATTTTTAAAACTACCATTCATTATATTTCTATTATCTTTTAATGTTTGGATAAGTTGATCATAAGCATTAGGTGCTAATCTAATAATTTCTTTAATAGAATGAACAAGTTCAGGACCAACAATAAAACAAATAAGAATAATAAAAGCAAATAATAGTATTAATGTAAGAATAAAAGAAAACATTCTTTTATTCTTACTATTCTTTAAAAGTGTATTTTCTAATTGTTTAGTAATAATATTTAATACAAAAGCAATACAAAACCCTACTAAAAAAGGAACAATAAGTTTCCATATAGTTTGAATAAAATGAAATACTTGTGATAAATTTAAAATAATTGCTAGTACAACACCAGCAAAACTTATTAAATACATATATTTTTTAATCTCTTTTTGATTTACATTCATAAAGTCACCTCTTATTTATTATAACTATAATTTATGAACAGAAAATGAAAATTTGCATAAATGTTAGTTTGGTTCTATAATAGCAAATGGGTAATTAGACAAATGGGAGGGTTTTGTATGAAAAAGATTATTATGGCTGCAGGAGAGAATAGTCAAACAATTTTATTAGGTATTTTAGTGATTATTTGTATCATTATTGTATTAAATATGATTTCATTCTTTTATAAAAAATATAAAAACTCTCATTTTAATAAAAATGATTTAACTAATCAAATATTTGATGAAGATCAAAGTCAACTTTATGTTTTAGTTAGAACTAAAGATTTTAAAGTTTTATTTATTTCTTCACGTTTTCAAGAAGTATTTCATATATCTAAAGAACGTATAGTTGTAGATTTTATGGTTTTAAAAGAAATGGTGGAGGAAAGAATTTATCGTGATTTTATGAAACAATATCAATCATGGAATCAAGAAAATTCTTTTAAATACTCTTTTAAAATGAAAGATGTAGATCAATGGTTTGTACTTACAGTAAGTGCGATAGAAAATGGTAAATATCATTTATTTGCTTTCTATGATCATAGTGAAGATGTTTTAAAAGAAAAAGATTATTTAAAACAAATAGAAACTACAAAAAATGAAAGTGAATATAAAGCATCTTTTTTATCAAGAATGTCTCATGAGATAAGAACACCAATGAATGGTATTATTGGAATGTTGACATTAGCTAGAAATACACAAGATACTAAACAAGAAGATTATTATTTACAACAAGCTCAAGATATTTCTCAATACCTTCTTTCCTTAATTAATGAAGTATTAGATATGTCTAGAATGGAAGCTGGAAAATTAGAATTAGAAAATAAACCATTTAATATTTATCATTTAGAACCTCAATTAAATAATATTTTCAAAGAAACAATTGAGAAAAAAGATGTAATGTTTAAAATAGAATATTTTGATTTTGATGTTAAATATTTTGTTGGTGATGAATTACGTATTATGCAAATTCTTGTTAATTTATTGTCTAATGCTAGTAAGTTTACTGAAAAAGGTGAAATTAAAGTGACATTTAGACAAATGTATAAAGAAGATCAAGTGGCTAATATTATGATGCGTGTACATGATACTGGTAAAGGAATGTCTAGAGAATTCTTAAGTCATATTTTTAGACCTTTTGAACAAGAAGGTGTAGAGATTTCTAAAAAATATGGTGGTAGTGGATTAGGCATGGCTATTACAGATCAACTTGTTAAGTTGATGGGTGGTGAAATTGTTGTTGATAGTTTAGAAGGAAAGGGGAGTGATTTTACTGTCTTTTTAAATTTACCAATTTCTACTAATCAACAATATGGAGATGAAAAAGAAGTTGTTGTAGAAGAATTTAGTTTTGATCAAAAACGTATTTTACTTGCGGAAGATAATGATATTAATGCTGAAATTTGTTTAAGTGTTTTAAATGCTAAAGGGGCTTTTGTTGAACGTGTAGAAAATGGACAAGTTGCAGTAGAGACTTTTAAAAAGCATGCTGAACATTATTATGATTTGATTTTAATGGATATTCAAATGCCTGAAATGAATGGTTATGAAGCAACACAAGCAATTAGAAGTTTAAATAGAGAAGATAGTCAATCAATTCCTATCTTTGCTTTGTCAGCGGATGCTTATGTTGAAAATAAAAGATATTCAAAGAAAATGGGAATGAATGGACATTTTTCTAAACCGATTGATTTTGATGAAATGGAAAAAGAATTGGGTCAATTCTTTTCAAGGAGAGACATAGATGAAAAAAACATATAAATTATCAATTCCTTATTTAGGAAAAGTAGCAGTAGTCACAGTAGTATCATTTTCATGTGCGATTTCTGCTTATCAACTTTCTCAAAACAGTTCTATCTTTTCACCGCGATCAAAAGCATTAGAACTCAAAAATAATCAAGTCATTTTTTCAAATCAAGACCAACAAACTCATACTCATCAAGAACCAGATGAAAGTCAGTATTTAAAAGAAAATCAACAATCATTAGATAAAATATCACAAACAAATTTAAATAATTCACCCTATCTTTTTAAAAATCAAGGAAGAGTAGATCCAACAAAGATATATGGACAAACAGGATTAGGTGTTAATGGAAATAATACTATAGGTGTTAATCCAAATGGAACAGGTGACGGTAATGTTACAGTTGTTATTCCTGGACAAAAGATACCAATAAATAATACAGGAAAAGGTATTTCAAATGAAGTAGTAGATAAAAATACCAATCATGATAATAAAACACCAATAGTTGATCCTGATCCGATAGCTAGATTACCAGATATGTCTAATGATTTAATTTATGGAGACGCATCAACATTTACAAATGATGGTATTCTTCAAAAAGAAGGTGCTAGTTATACAATTCAATTTTTAAGTACAGAATTTTTATCTAAAGAAAGTGTTGATCAATTATATGAAGGTTGTGTCATTACTCCTTGGAAATTATTATGTAATATGGTAGTAATAATTGCTGAAAATGAAGAAGGTAAGTTGCCTAAACTTTATCGAATAGAAGATTACAATGATAATTTTAAAATAGGGTCTTATCCTCAATATGCAACGGAAGATTTTACAGTAAAGTTTTATTTTAGAATGAATGCTTCAAGTCCTTGGCAAGAATATGAAGTGACATTTAAGGTCGAATATCAAACACGTATTTCATTACAAGATTACAATCAACAAGAAACAGGTTATTTCTACTTAAAAAAAGAGGAAACAGAAGATTTACGAAAATACTATAATTTGATCGTACCAACTTATCAAACACAAACACAAATATTTATGGGTTGGAAAAATGAAGATGGTAGCGATATTGATTCACAAACAGCATATATAGCTCATAAAAAAGGAAGAATTTCACTTATTCCGTTAGAAATGAAAGATTTACCTGAAGGGTATGAAGTTCAATTACAAAGTGAATATATATTTGCGGAAGATTTATATACAATTTATAATTATGCATTTACAGGTTATAGTGGTGATGAATTTGCGGATATTCATGTACCTGAAGAAGTAAACAGTATAGAAATGAATGATGCGGGTTGGCAAGATTTCTATGGCAATTTTTATATACCTGCTTCTATTGAAAGTGCCAATTTTGGAAGGAGTGGTTTACAACTTTATGGTAAGTATATTGTTGATGAAAATAATACAAAATATAGTTCTAATGAAGATGGCTTGTTAATGAATAAAGATCAAACAATTGTTTATCAAACACCGATAGCGGATGCAATTTATATTCCTAAAGGAGTTACAGCAATTAAGGGGATTGTTTCCTGGTTTGTATCAGATGTTTATTTTGATGGTCCATGTATGGTTGATCAAAGTTCATTTAAGAATATTCAAACAGATACAATTATTCATGTCCCTGATGAATATTATTTGGATTATTTTAAGAAAAGTTATAGAAGATTTGTAACAAATTTAATTAATGAAAATGGAGAATCGTATGATTATACGGTGAATAATAATTTGGTTTTCTTAAATGATGAAAAAGAATTAGTGAGTACAATGGATAGTGCCGCAGGAACAATTGTTATTCCTGAAACAGTAGAAAAAATAGATGATTATGCTTTTAGTGGTAATGATAAAATTATATGTATTATCTTTACTCATGGTGATGTTGAATTAGGACATCAAATTTTTAAAGATAGCCATGTTGAAGAAGTTAATTTTTTAACGAAAGATATTCCAGTTATATATAGTGATACATTTAGTCAAGCGGATTCATTAAAAGCAATTAATGTGTCAATAAATTATTATGAATTATATGATGATAAATGGAAGAATGAAATAGATCAAGCTTCATTTGCACTACTTAGTGAAACAGATTCAAGTTTTCAAACAAAGAATGGTTTTGAATATCTAGAAATGTATTATCGTGATAGATCACATGCGACGATTTTATTAAATGCACCTACTGATTTAATACAATTTGACGAAAATAGTATTCCAGGGGTTACAATTACAGAAATAGGACAACATGCTTTTTCTAAATGTAAAAATTTAAAACATGTCAAGTTATCTAAACATATTAATCAAATTGATAGCTATGCTTTTTATGGCTGTGAGGCGTTAGAAAGTGTTTTCTCTGAAAATACAGATAGCATCACTATTCAAGAAAATGCCTTAGAAATTACAAATAGTTGGTCATATGATTTACGTTATATGGCATTTAATGCTAAAAAAGCTATTTTTGAAAATGATTATTTGCCTTCAGTAACAAAACAAATATATATCCCGTTTGATGGAGAAGGCTATAATGGTGGTAATACATATAGTGGTGCTTATTTTATAGATGAATCTTATGGTGGAGAAATTCTTTATGGATATGCTCGAGGAACAGATCAAAATGGAAACACTGTTACAGTAGAAGATGAATTTTATTTAATCAATGCCACAACAGATGTTCAAGGGGATGTGGCTACTAAAGAAGGTACATTTGAAATTTGTACAAGTGCTTTTGAAGATGTGCCAATTACTTCCGTTCAATTTAATATGACAGATGATATGTATTGGATTGATGATTATGCCTTCTATGGAACGAATTTAACAGGTGAACTTGTTTTACCTGATGGTTTAGGACCAATTGGGCAAGTTGCATTTTATGGATCAAATATTTCAAAAGTTATTTTTCCAAAAACTTATGGAAATGATACAGATTATCCTGCATGTTTATGGACAAATACTTTTGGTGGGGATGAAATTTTAAGTGAAATTGTTTTCCAAAATGCAACACCAATTGAATTATTCTATAATAAATTTACTGAATATACTTTTGGTGACATGGCTAGTGAAGATTTCCATATTACTTTAAGTGGTGCAGCTAAAGGTTTAGAACAAAAATACATAGATGCTTGGAAGTATCGTTTCATAGCTTGTGAAGATAATGATCCAAGTGTTAACGAAGAAAAGCTTAATCAATCAGTAAAGAAAATTGCTGGTTTATTAGGATATACTTTACCAGAAACAGGTACTCAACCTGATGACAATCAGGAAGTTGTTCCTGATGTTGAAAAAGCACCAGAAGATAACCAACAAGAAGTCAATGATGAAGATCAAAATGATCAACAAGATGAAAATAAACAAGAAGCTTTAGAAAATGAGGTAGATGAAAATGATAATTGAACAATCACAACATATTATTGATGAAGTCTCAAAAGTCTTTATTGGTAAAGATGAAATAATTAAAAAGGTTTTAATGACAATTTATGCAGGAGGACATATTTTGTTAAACGATGCGCCTGGAACAGGTAAAACAACATTAGCGTTAGCTTTTTCTAAAGCTTTAGGTTTAGATTATAAAAGAATTCAGTTTACAACAGATACATTACCATCAGATATTGTTGGTTTTACAATGTTAAATAATGAAACACAAAAATTTGAATTTAGACCAGGGGCTGTATTTAGTAACTTACTTTTAGCTGATGAAATTAACCGTACATCGCCTAAAACACAAGCTGCTTTACTAGAAGCAATGGAAGAACATAATGTAACAGTTGATGGTGTTACTTATGATTTACCACATCCTTTTATTACGATAGCAACACAAAACCCCATGGGTTCTGCTGGTACTCAACCTTTACCAGAATCACAATTGGACAGATTTATGATTTGTTTATCTATTGGTTATCCTAATTTAGAAAAACAAATAGAAATTATTAAATCACGTCGCTATGATAATCCAATTGAAAGAATTAAAGAAGTTGCTTCAAAAGAAAATGTGATTGAAGTACAAAACTATTTATCTTCTGTACGTATCAGTGATGATGTTTTAAAATATATTGTCTTATTATGTGAAAAAACAAGAGAAATGCCTTTAGTAGAATTAGGTGTTTCTCCCCGTGGAGTATTAGCACTTGTACAAATGGCTAAAGCACATGCTGTTTTAGAAGATCGTATTTATGTTATTCCAGAAGATGTTCAATATGTCTTTTTAGATGTATGTGCACATCGTATGATATTACGTCCACAAGCAAGGGTAGAAGGTTTAGATGCTAGAGATATTTTAAATGAAATTTTAAAAGAAGTTAAACCTCCTTTGGCTGATTAAGATGAAGAATAAATATTTGTTGTATGGAATAATTAATTTCTTGGTACTTGTTGCCTATATTTATTCTACATATTTCTACTTCTTAATTATTTGGGTCATTGGTATTGTTTTTCCATTTATTTTAATTACTTTATTGAAACTGGAATTAAGATATATTCAAATGGATATCCAAGGTCCAAAGCAAGGAAAAGTAGGTCAGTCTCTATCATTTACAACAGAAGTAAAGAGTCGTTATAGACTACTTGTTTCTGGAAGAATAGATTATGTTTTTGTTTATAAAAACATGACTTTAAAAAATGAACTTAAAAGAAATGTTTTTATTCCATTAGGAATAAAAACAGCCCGAAAGAATCAAGAATATACTGCGACTTATTGTGGTGATGTCATGATTTCATATGATAAAGTTTACTTATATGATGTTTTTGGGTTTTGTAGAGTTCCTATTTCACAAACTCAAAAACATCATTTTGTGGTTTATCCAGGAAAGGTAAATATAGAATTATTATATAATGAACTTTCTAAACCTTATGAAAATGGTGTTTTACAGTACCAATATAAAAAAGGTCCTGATATGTCTGAAATTTATGATTTAAAGACATATTATCCTGGAGATGATATTCGTCATGTTCATTGGAAACTTTCTGCTAAAACAGGAGAAGTTTTATTAAAGGAAGGTTCTCATAATAGTAGTTTTGAAACTGTTTTACTTGTAGATATTGGTTTAAAAGATCAAATGAGTGAAATTGATAAACATGTTTTATCTAAATCGTTAGCTTTTGCAATGAGTATGTCTGAAAAGTTATTATTGAAAAATATAGGGCATTATGTTGCTTTATATGATCAAGGAAGTTTTTATTGGTTAGAAATGAATAGTCTTCAAGATTATTATCAAAACATGGAAAATTGGATTTCTAAAGGTATTACAAGTCAAGGTGGAGATGCACTTCATTTGTTTGCGAGTGAGCATTTAGATTTATATTTTACAAAGATGATTTATGTAACTGCTGGAGATTTTAATGAAGAGTTATCTAGATTAAATGATTTTTTGAGTATTAGTGCAATTACGATTAAAAATGATATTCAAAATGCACAAACAATCAAACATTTTCAAAATCAGTTATATGAATTACCATTAGATTCAATTGATCAAAATATGTATCATTTTGAAATATAAGGAGGTCAAATATGGAAAAAAATAAAAAAAATAGAATTATTTCTTTCATTGTGACCTTCTTTTATTCTTTAATGAGTGGTATCAGTTTTCTATGTTTTTATCATAATGTAGTAATAAGTTCTTGGTTATTAGAAATAATTGTGAGTATTGTTTTATTACTAGCTTTATCTTTGTTATCGTATAAAAAAATAAAAACAATTATTTTACCAATCATGATGACAATAATGATTGGAATTATTTATTCATTTCAAAGTTTTTATTATGGATTCTTTGGAATAATGAATTATATTATTGAATGTTATAATACAAAATTTGAAGATGCTAGAAATATGATGATGGCTGCTTCTATTACATCATCACATATTCAAGCATTAAGTTTAGTGATTATAACATTGTTATTTGGATGACTTATTATATTTATCATTCTATAAAGAAAGAAAAGTATACTGTGTTATCTATTCTTTTCTTTGTTTTATTTTCTTTTACATTATGGTTAGATTGTTTTTCTTTTGTAGGAGGCTCTTTATTTAGTATTAATGCTTTAATGGTATGGATGTATCATCAAAATAAAGTAATTAATACAAAAACAATTCAATGGTTTATTATTCTTTGTATTATCTTTGTTTCTCTTACGATACCAAGTTACCAAGATAATTTAACAATTGAACAAATTAAAGAAGATGTTTTACAACAAGTAGATGATCTTCGTTATGGTAAAGATAATTTACCTCAAGGTAATTTAAATAAGGCTTCTAGTATTCATAAAAATAATCAAGAGAGATTAGAAATAACAGTTTCACAAAGAAAGAATTTATATTTAAAAGGATTTGTAGGAAGTACATTAGAAAATAATCGATGGCAAGATTTGACAAAAGCAAGTTATAATGGTGAACATGAAGGTATGTTGAAATGGTTGAAAAAGAAGAAATTTTCTTCAACATATCAATATAACCTTTATCAAAAACTATCAAAGAATGATGATCAAAAACAAAATGTAACCATTAATAACGTAGCAGCAAATAAAAAATACTTATATACACCTTATTCAATTAATCAAAGTGATGTTACATCATCAAATATTCAAAAAGATTTAAATTTACAATCAATAGCCTTATTTGGAAGTAAAAGCTATAGCTATCAAGAAACTTCCTCTACTTCACCAAGTGAATTAATGGTTGGAAGTGATTGGTTAAATAATCCAAATGCTTCACAAAAAGAATATTTAGATACTGAATCTATCTATAGATCATTTGTTTATGAAAATTATCAAACGGTAGATAAAGGATTAGAAAAAACAATTTCTCGATTATTTGATCAAGATGATTTTGAAAACACAGGTATTTATTCTGTTTGTCAACATGTTAGAGATACAATGACAAGTTATTTAAAATATGATGATCAAATAAGTGATAAAGATAGTTTAGAGGATTTCTTAAATCAAAAAACAGCAGGTAATGATGTATTATTTTCGACAGTAGCAGTTGAAGCTTTTAGATATTACGATATACCAGCTAGATATGTAGAAGGTTATTATTTAAAAAGTGATGCAATTGATGATGAGGGAAATGCAACTTTAACCTCAAAAGATGGACATGCTTGGGTAGAAGTATATTTTGATGGTATGGGATGGTTACCAATTGATGTTACACCTGGTTATTATTATGATGTGTATACTTTAATGAATATGATCGCAACTCCTCAAGGAGAACAAAGTGATACAAATATTGAAAAAGGATATCAAGATTCTCAATCTGTTGATGATGGTCAAAATGGTGGCATGATTAATGATTTAATTGATCATGTTGGAAATTTAGGTATGATGTCTTTAGGGGTATTAACAATTGTTTGTGTAGTTATCTTTATTATATGGATTTTATTAGAATTATTAAGATTGATTTTAAATATAGGTGTTAAATATATTTATCATCATGCTTCTTCTAAAAATAAAACAAAATATTTATATAGTTTAATGGAAATGTATTTGAAATCTTATGGTATAGATTATCAATTGGGGTTAGATTCTATAGAAGTGGATGAGACTTTAGAAAAGATGGATTTGATTCATCAAGGTGATTTTTTAAGAGTTTGTAGGTTGTTTGAAAAGAGTTTTTATGGTGAAATAGAGTTAGAAGAATTTGAACTAAATATCATTATTCATTTTATTGTTTTATTGTATCAAAATCAAAAGGGATTAAAATGGTATAATAAGCTTAAAAGAAGATATACTATTTTATCTGGAAAAGATATTTATTTTAAATTAATAAGGCGTAATGAGGGTGATTAGGATGGATAAAAATGGGAAAATACTGATTGTTGATGATGCAAAGTCTAATCGAGAGATACTCTCTGAAATATTAAATCAATATACAGTTATAGAAGCAAAAGATGGCTATGAAGCTTTAGAATATTTAAAATCTGATAGCAAAAGTGTTGCACTTGTTTTATTAGATCTTGTCATGCCTGAAATGGATGGCTTTGAAGTTTTAAAGTATATGAACCAAAATCATTTGATAGAAGAAGTACCAGTGATGATTATTTCTATCGATAAAGATGATAAAAGTATTGAAAAAGCCTATGAATTAGGTGTATCAGGTTATATTACAAGACCGTTTTCATCTGCTGTTGTCTTAAAAAAAATAAATAATATTATTTCACATTATAAAAGACAAAAAAAACTTACAACCATCATTAATAAACAAATCTATGAAAAATATAAAAATAACGATATGATGATTATGATCTTAAGTCATATCGTTGAATCTCGTAATGGTGAAAGTGGTTTACATGTATTACACATTAAAAAACTTACAAAATTGTTATTAAATATTTTAGTTAAGAAAACAAATCAATATTCCTTAACTTTAGATGATATGATTTCAATTGAAGTGGCTTCTTCTTTACATGATATAGGAAAGATTGCTATTCCAGAAGAAATCTTAAATAAACCATCATCCCTTACTAAAGAAGAGATGGAAGTCATGAAATCACATGTTATCATCGGTGCAAAGATGTTAAATAGTTTACCATTTTATAATGATGAACCAATTGTAAAATATGGTTATCAAATATGTCGATGGCATCATGAAAGATATGATGGAAATGGTTATCCAGATGGTTTAAAAGGAGAAGAAATTCCTATTGCGGCACAAGTTGTTTCAATTGTTGATGCATATGATGCTTTAACAAGTAAACGTGTTTATAAAGAGGCTTATAGTCATGAAGAAGCTTTAAAAATGATTCAAAAAGGCAAATGTGGTGTTTTTAATCCTTTACTTATAGAATGTTTAATGGATATTGAATCATACATTCAAAATGATTTAAAAATTAATGAATTTTATGAAGATAATGAATATTTTGAAGAACGTACACAAGAACATTTAAAAGATGAAGGTCTTAATTTATCTAATTTACTTTATCAAGATTTATATTTTGAAAAATCAAAATATAAATTTTACAGTGAATTATCTAATAATATTCAATTTGAATATTCAGTTGTACCACCATTACTTACATTATCTAAAAAAGATGCATTATTATTAAATATAGAACCTAAAATTATAGATCCATTAAGTAATGAAAAAGTTACAAAACTATTTATTAATAATGATTTTAATGTATTCATACAACAAGCTATTGATTTAGAAAAAGAAAAAGATAAGTTTTCGATGAATACAAAACTTAAAATCAATAATACAATTAAAGATGTTAAAATAACTGTACAAGTTATTTATGATGGTGAAGAAGCTTTAGGGATATTAGGAGACATAGAAATATTATAGGAGAGTTGTTTATGGAGTTAGAAGAATTTTACAAACAAGTTGGTGGGAACTTTGAAGATGTTAAAAGAAGATTATTTAATGAAGAATTTATTAGAAAATTTGTATTGAAATTTAAAGATGATGAAACATTTGATAATCTTATTGATGCTTTTAATAAAGTTGATTATAAAGAAGCCTTCCGTTTTATTCATACCTTGAAAGGAATAAGTGTTAATTTGGGATTTGATGATTTATATCAAGCAAGTTGTAATTTAACAGAATGTTTAAGAGAAAAAGAAAATTTAAATGATGAAGAACTTGAAGAAGCAGGTAAACTTCTACAAATAGTTAAAGATAACTATCAAAAAATAATAGAATTGATTGTTCAATTATAAAAATATGTGAAAAAAGGTCGAATTAGAGGGGAATTTGTTGCAAATTCCCTTTAAAAATATTATTATATATTTGTAAAGAAAAGAAAAAGGCAAAGCTGTTGAAAAACAGTGACGCAAAGCCCTAGGGTCTAAAGTACGTAAGTGCTATGATTGCCGGTTACCCTAACCTATCAAGATATATTTTCGTATGTCTATGAGTTATAGCAACCACCAAAATAATAGGTGGTTTTTAACTTTCTAGGATTTCTTTAAATATCAAGACAAGGGAGAAGGAAAAAAGAAATGATGAAAGAT
>ERZ791773.543-NODE-543-length-14386-cov-3.117856_pt1 | contig 14386 bp, 19 predicted proteins | sample MGYA00509948_ERZ791773 | MGnify/ENA primary metagenome ERZ791773 (study PRJEB30046, sample SAMN00791987) | human gut metagenome | study: EMG produced TPA metagenomics assembly of the A metagenome-wide association study of gut microbiota in type 2... | reverse complement strand
CCGCCGCGCTCACGCTCTCCTTGTTCGCTGCCGCCGCTTCTTTCGCGATGGCTTTCAGCTGTTTTTTTGTGAGAGCGCAGGAAGACTGCAGGGAGGCATCCACCATTCCGGCGATCTTGACGGCTAACTCATATTCTTTTTTGCTTGCCACTTCACCCCTCCTGCATACATTCCAGTATCTTTTTGATTTCTTCCAGCGGCAATGACATCATGTAGTCCAGGCCGGTCCTTGTGCGGATTGCCAGACCTACAACGCACCTGCGGATCGCATCAACATGATCCGAACTCAGCCCCTGGTGTAAAAAAAAGTTGCTACAAAGTCCCGCAGGCGGATGCTGTCGCGTGCGCCCATCCGGTCGCAGTAATCTACCGGTTTGCCGTTCACCTTCGCTGCCACAAGCATGGCGTACTGTCTGGTTGCATCCATGCGGGTGCCGCTGTACCCGCGCTTGATCATTTCCCGATCCAGCTGGCACATGTCTCCAGCTGTCAGTTCCGTGATTCCCTCCATGTTGAGTTCGGTTACTTCAATTCCGTCAAACTTATACGGATCTGAAAGTTTCAGAATGAGCGGGTTCTCCTGCTTCTGGGTTTCCTGCTTTGCGTCTTCCGCTTCATTTTCCAGTTTCTTCTCGTTTTCTTCCATGATGACCTCCTAGCACATTTTTCTGATTGCGGCAGTTACGTCTTTTCCGTCTACCACCACTTTTCCGTTGAGCTTATCAATTTCCAGGACGGTCTCGCCCTGAATCTCGATCAGCAGGCGGCGCACCGCGATGGAAAGCTTGGTTCCAAAGGTCTCTCCGATCTTTGCATTTCCCGGCGTCAGCTGTTTTACCTTACCGCTTACCATATAACGGAAGGACAGGAAGCTTGTCTCTCCGGTTCCTTTATCCTCTGCCTGAATTGCTCCCCTGATGTTTACGGTCGTATTTTTGGTGGTGTCCAGATATTTGATGATCTGGCTGTACGGCGTATCAAGCGGGATTTCCTGGGTAATGGAGTTATATCTTCCGACTACAACAACCTCGATTGCATCCAGGCCAGCACCCTCCATCTCGATTGTTTTTGATACGACATCTGCCATGGTCATGTCATTGGTAACTCCCATTACCTTGTCGCCGTCTCCGTCATATACCGCAAAATCGTTCAGGACCTGCGGAATTAACGATGCGTTATACTTACCCATTTATCATTCTCCTCCCATTGCTGCCGTCAGGATTGACGGGTCAAATGTAATCCGATCTACGATGTGCTGTGCCGGGGTCCAAAATGCTACATTTGTATCAAAGACAACCTCTCCATTGGTGAGGTCGGTCTCATCTGCGTTGTAGCTGATCTGGCCTCCTGCGATCTTGTCCGGAGTCAGGCTGTTTAAATACTGGTTTTCGCTGTCCGTAATTGCCTGGATCAATACCGGGCTTGCATTATCATCCACCTTACCTCTATAGGTCAGGATGATATGGTTGCGATACCATGACATCATACGGCGGCAGTTGATCCACTTGTTTTTATTTGTGGTGTCTCCCGGATAGGCCGCCGTCAGGTTTCCCCATGACTTCCATCCGTTATCATTAATTGCCGTTACGATTCCATAGGAATTGACAAGCTCTGCCTGTTTTGAATCCAGCAGCACCTCTGTTCCGTCCTCCAGCACAGCCGCATCGACATTCAGTAGCTCATTTGACGGTGATTTGCACGGAACATCGTCATTTTTGGACACATCCGTATACGCTGCCATAGCGGCCCAGATTGCAGAATAGCAGTAAATTCTGTCTCCTTTTTTCAGCATCGGCCACAGTAAAACCTGGTGCTGACTGACTACTCCCATGGCCTCTTTCTTCTCTTTCAGCCCTGAGTATTCTTTTGCCGTGCTGGTATCCATGTCGATGACACACTCGCAGGTAAATACTCCGTTCAGCGCTTCGCATTTTGCTGCCATCACCGCTGCTACCATCGGTTTTTTTGACCATCCCGGAGATACAAGCAGCCCCGGCACCTGGCTGAATTTTGGGAAAATCTGTCTCACCAGCTCCCAGCCAGTCTCTTTTCCGGTTGTTACATCATAGCCGCCGATGATATCCTCCTCGGTTACTTTGGTCGGATCCAGCTGTGTCGCCGTTACCGTCAGTTTTTCCGCTGCCCCGCCTTTGTCGGTGCTCAACAGAGTGATATCAACTTCTCCGCTGGTGTCAAAGCTCAGCAAGTAATCCGTGTTTAAGGTCAGTTCCTGTTTTGCCTGGTCCACCACTTTTACCGTTGATAAAAGCAGGCCTGTCGCATCCACATGAGCCATCTTTGCTGCCACCGGAATGTCTGCCTTTGTAAAATCCTTTTTATGCTTTTTGGGGTCAAGCACGTTAATCAGCACATACGGCGAAATGTTGAAAATTTCGCTGTTTGCCGAAATAGACTGGCAGATGGTGTAATTTTCAAAGTCCGTGCTGTATCCTACTTTTTTCTGTGCTTCGGTTTTGCCGTATACGATAATCGGCGTATTTACTGCCGCTTCCGGATCTTCCGCGAGGTTAATCGGTGCCGTGCCGACGATCACCTGGAGGCCCGCGCTGCCGCTCTGCGGTGATACGGACTGTACTTCGCTTTCGGTCGTTTCAATTCCATGCTTAAATGTTGCCATTTATTTTTCCTCCCTCAAAATGCGTTTTCCCTCCGCGATGCACTTGCTGATCGCTGAGTTTCCGTCTTCCATCGCCACTTTCGCCGCCACGACTTTATTGAGCGGAATCAGCAGCTCTGCAAACACCGGATATTTTTCGACTTTTTCCTGCAATGGTGCCGGCACTCCGTTTTTGTAAACGCTCGCATAGTCTACGCCGGCAAATGTCGGCCCGATATACATTTTTGTTTCCTGAACAGCCTCCGTTTTTTTCTCTGCTGCTGTTCCCTGCTTTTCGCTCATAAATATTCATTCTCCCTTCTTATTCCTGTAAATTCAAACTCCAGCACCGCCGCGCCTGTAAAGTACGGATGGACATCCTCATCTCCCAGGCTCCAGTCAAATTTCCCGGCGTAGGTATACTGTCTATCCAACACAGGATTTTTTGCAAATCTCTGATACAGCATAAAAATCAGATTCATAATGTCTTTATGTCCCTGATTCTCCGGCCGGTTGTCGTAGGCTGCGAACTGCACCGCCATGGTTACGTGTTGCTTTTCATTTGGTCCCGGAACCGATCCGCTGTCAATTTTAACAACACACCACGGGCAGTCCCTCACAGCATCTTCTTCCATATCCGCCGTGTAGTCCATGCCGTAAAGTTCTTCCTGGTCCTCCGATTCTTTCTGCAGCTTAGGTAAATTCTGCGTATATACCTTTAATTCCGCCGTTCTCTCGTTTTCTGCCGGCTTAAAAAATTTCATTCCGGCTGTTAATGTTCTGATTTCCGCTGCCAGAGCCTCCTGCAGAAATAGCGGCGTTTTTGCTGTTATAAAATCCATCTTACTTTCCTTTCGCAAGCGCTCTGTCCAGCGCTTTCTGGCATTCCAGCTGGAGCATGTCATTGATGTCCTCGTTTACGGCGCCATAGACCTTATCATTCTGTACCATGACCTTGTCCGACGATCCCATGAGTGCTTTTACTTTGTCATATCCCCATTCTTTCGCCTTGTGTCCTCTGGTCTTTCCTTTTCCGGTCCTCACTACGATCATCTTTTTTCCGTTTTTTGCCTGGATTGCGAAAGCATTTCCGATTTCTTTCAGGCCGCCGCGCTTAAACTGCGTTGCTCTTACCGGAAATCTGATATGCGTTCCTCCAATCCAGACCGGGCGCGTCACAAGTGCTGTTGCATTGGTCCGGAATTTATCAAGACTGTGCTGTTCAGATCGAAATGTTATCTTTACCGACAAATTGCTTGTGGTAGCTTTCTGGATGTCGGAGCGCCCCAGAACTCCGCCCGGGGCCTCTCCTCCATAGACCTGATTTGCTTTCCTGGCCAGCAGCTTCTGGGCCTTTTTAGCTGTGTTATTAACCGCCGTTTTAAATACGGATTCTTCCGATTTTTCCAGCGGCTTCACAGCTTCCACGATTCTGTTATATGTATTCTGATCAACGCTGATCTCAATCATGCCCGAATCGCCCCCAGTGTGATAGAGTACATGCCGCCCTCATCTATGCAGTCCTGAATGATGTATATTCCTTTGTCCATAGTCAGCTGGCGCCCAATGGCCGGAACTTTTCCGAACTCTTTTTTTGATACATAGATGATCGTCTGTCTCTCATAAAGTCCGTCTGTCCGCCCATTTTCCACCTGCTTTTTACTTCGCTCCACCACCTCATTACCATCCACGGACACTGTCATTTTTTTGCCGTCAATGATATGCTCTTCCGCAAATTCGTCTTTGTTTAAAAAAACATTGGTGATGTCATCCATCAGTATGCTTTTAAAGCTCATCTCTCTCCTTTTTGTTGCACCGGTGCAACTCAGCGCTTTCTCGCGGCAATTTTGCCGCATTTCACGCATCGGTCTACATATCCACCGTGCATTCTGCTCCAGTGTTTGCGTACCTCATGTTTGCACCATCTCTGTCTAACCCATTCCAGCACGTCCATATGATCACCCCATGAGTTTTACGAGAATTTCTGTGTCTGCTACTGCCGCCGCTGCCGCCGCGTATCCCGCCGGAGTATTCTTTTCCGCCGTATTGGTAATTCCGGTTCCGTCAAAGTACACCAGTGCTCCCATCTTCACCTCTTCGGTTCCGGTTTTTGGCATTCTGAAAACTCCGGTTGTACATACCGCGCCGACTTCGCCCGGCAGGATCTCGCTTGCCGCAACTCCTACGCGGGTCTCCATCTTAACCAGTTCTCCTGCTGCAATGGTGCTTTCGGTCGCATTCGGGTAGTCCAGATTCTCGCCAATCTGCACGTATACTGCTTTTGCCATTGTCTTTCCCTCCTTACATTGCTACGCCATTGTTTCTTGCGATTCCGCGGAAGTCTCTCACGCTGATACCCCAGTCGGTATAGATGTCCCAAACAAATGCCAGGGTTCCCGGCGCTTCCATTCGTCTTACAATCGGGGTTTCCTGTCCGTTCAGGTAGTCTACCTGGATAGATTTTGCAGACATCGGATCCGCAGCCATGAACCACGGGACCGCTCTTTCTTTTGCCAGAGCATTGAGAACCGGGGTCTGTACTACCTGGATTGGATAATTGAGCATCGGGTTGTAGTCGTTGTTTGCGCTTCCCGTCACCTGGGCGGAATGCAGAATAACCGCGATATCAAACTGATAACCAATCGGCACGATCAGGAATTTCGGATTAACATAGATTGCATCTCCGAACTGATCCTTCTGTTTCTGCATCTGCAGAATCATATCCTGCATGGATACCTGAGTCGGTTTTGACGCATTTGCGGCCAGGTTGTTGTGATCAGCACCGCATAACGCTTTTCCGTCAAAAGTCTTACCGTTGTTATACAGGATGGTATATACCTGCTTGTCGATTGTCTGCTTTGCTTTTGCCGCATACAGTCCCGGGGTCTTTGCCATAAAACCGATGTCATCATTGATAAACGCCTGTCTGGTCATGCTAAACTGTTTTCCGTAAGTTTCCAGTTTTCTGGTCGGGAGCATTTCAGTTTTCGGCATGTCCGCCTTGATTTCTCCGTTTTCTCCGACCTTCTCAAAATCTCCGAGTCCGCCCATGACATACTCATGATCCTTTGACTCTTTAAAGTCCGGCAGCTGTCCCTTTGTGGTCCACAGCTGGAAGGTAGTCGGCACGCTGTTATAAATGGTTACGATGCTCTTTTTGATCGTCTTGTCCATGATTGCCGGAAATGCCGAGGTCGGATTGTAATACTGTCTGCAAAGCTCGTTGTACAGGCTGTCTGCATCCATTCTCAGCAATCCTCTTGTATCCTGTCCGTCTCTTGCCAGGCACTCAATCGCCAGGTTCCGCAGGGACATATTCTGGAAATCTCTGTAGCCGTCTGCCGGTTTTTCCACTGCGACGCCCGCTCTCACGGCAAAACCGTCAACGGCTGCCGCTCTGAATTTATCACCCTCATCCGCAACCACTTTGGTTCCGACCGGTGCCGCATTCTGCGCGAGCTTCTCCAGCACCATGCTCCGCACCTGCTCTACGGTGTTGCCGCCGTCGATATAGGTATCCACATCATCATCCATCTTAAAACTACGGCAAAGTTCTCTAATCGCCTTGCATCTGGCGCGTTCATTGGCCAGTGCTCTCTGGGCCTCACTTTCTCCGCCTGCATTGTTCGGATCCTCATGACCCGGATTCTGTTCTCCGCCGTCCCCAGCAGCCTGTCTTTCCTGTTCTTCCAGCTTCTGCTGCAGATCATCCCACTCTCTTTTTTCTTCCGGTGACAGATCTCTGCTCTGTGCTTTTGCCTGATCCAGAATCTCCTGCTGCCGCGCAAGAATCTCTTTCTTTCCCATTAATTAGTTACCTCCCTTATTTTTGTTTATCTGAAGCTGCCGACTGTAAAAATCGAGCGTTCTTCCATGTTCTTCCTGGTCCATCGACCGCCCTACGCCCACCGACGCATCTGCCGGAATGGATACGATGGATATCTCAAACGGCATCCACCGTTTTGCTATTTCGCAAGGGCCTCTGAACCGTCCATCCAGTGACTTTTTCCCCAGTGCTACCGATTCCCATACGCTTACCGTATAGCCATTTGAAACACCGCGAAGCGTTCCGGACTTTACCTTCTGATAGATTTTGTCCGATTCCTCATCATCATCGAAACGAATCTTTGCTTTCCCGCGGTTTCCTTCCACCCAGGTTTTTACCACCTTTGCGATGACTGCATCGCGCTTGTGATTAAACAGCACGCATCCCATCTCGTTAAGCCTTGACAAATCCACGCACCCTTCTGAATGATCCAGAATCTCGTTTCCCCACCATCGGCGCACAACGGTTTCAGACGAAAACGACAGCTCTACCGTCCTGTCTTCGCCCTCTACCGCTCTAAACTCTATCGGCAGCGACCGTTCCAGACTGCTCATCATCTCACTGTTTTTCTTTTCCTGTGCTCTTTCCAGTTTTTCCACCGAACATCACCTCCCTCATATCAATTCCGCACTGTTCTCCGTATTCGATAATTTCTTTGATCTCGTCAATGGCCTCTTTCCAGTCCTTGCCCTGTTCTGCTGCCAGGTCCGCCCAGCTTTTCTGCCCAGTATTGAGTGCTATTTTGTTAGCTTCGGCCTCTTTTTTAGGATCAATCCACTTTTTCGGAGCTTTGATCCATTTGTGTTCCAGATAACTGTCTTTGTCGGCCCAAAAATCCGGGATCTGTACTTTTCCTGCCAGTACGCAGGAAATCACGAAGCTCTCATAAATCTCCGTCATGATATTGATGAGGCCCTCACTGTCCTCGCTGTATGTAAGCTCATCTTCAATCATGCCCTGTCTGGCCGAACTGTAGTTACTCTCAGACATGTCGCGGCTGACCGCTTCATATGACAACCCCTGCCCTGCTGCAATCATACGATCCTGCTGCTTGACAAACGCCGTTGCATCCGATGACTGACCAGATGGGTTTACCACCTCCACGTCATCCCCTACATTCAGGTTCATGATCATTCCGGGCGAAACCGTCTTTCCGTTGTAGTCGTATTTTTTTTCGTCATCCTGCTGATTGTTTCTTCCGCCCACGCCCAGTCCCGACTGCGGAAGCAGCCGCTTGATGAACACAGACAGACAGGCCAGGATTCTTTCTTTCACGGATACCGCCCTGATAAACTCATTCACATCTCGAATCCTTGGTAGCGTTGCCGTCAGATCGGACATCTCCCGGATCTGCGACGGCCGGTGCTTTGTGTACCAGAATATGACATCTTTTGCATCCACATAGATCGGATCTGTATTGATGTTGCCGTCAATCTCATATGTGCAGATAAAATATCCAACCGGTTTGTTGTACGAGTTGTACTCGATGCCCCCAACCACCCTGTTGTCTTTGTTGCGCGGAACCATGTGGTTAACATCCAACTCATCCACTTCGATGCATTGCAGTTTCAGCGGGATGAATCCGTCTTTTGTATAGCGTTTCAGGATCAGGATGCCTCCGTCCACCTTTTTGCGCTTTACAATCATTCGCATCATCTCGTTAAAGCTCTGCGTTCCGGTCACATCGCAGTTTCTTGCTTTGCACCATTTTTTCCAGAGTTTTTCCAGTCTCTTGTTGAGCTGGTCGTCTTCGGTTGTAACGCGCAGGCGGTATCCGGCGCCAAAAACATTTCTTTTGTAGGCGCTGATGACTGCATTTGCCGCATCGGAGTTTCTCTCCATATCCCGCGCCCGCGCTCTGACAACATCGCGCCCCATCCGGTCTGTAATCTCTGCAGATTCGTTCACTGCCCGCCAGTTCGCATTCTGCCGCCCGAACGAAGCCGCGTCATAGTTGCGTTCCGCATCCAGGGCCTTTCGGTAGGCTGCCCTTTTATATGCCGCTTCTGGATTCGCCCACTCTATCGCCTTGTCTAAAAAGTTTCCCACTTTTACCTCCCGTCAAAAACGGCCTGGACAGTATCTCCAAACACGCCCGTGTCCCCTTCTGCCACGATTTCCGCACGCAGCTGATCGCGCATTTTTCGGAGCTCGCTGAGGTCCGCTCTCGTCAGCTGCTTTGTTCCAATCTTGTAGGACTGCCCGCCGACCATAATTTTATAAATCGCATTATTTACAGCTTTCAGCTGCTCCTGTTTGCTTTCAAAATTCGCCATAACATCTCCTAACCCAGCCAGTTTTCGTTTTCACTTATCCAGTTCTCCTCCGGTGTCGGCATTGGTTCTGGTTTTTTCTCCGGTTCCTGCTCTGTCTGCAGGTGCATGTTTCTCACGCCGCGGATTTCCGCAGCGGTCATTGCGTACACCTCGCAATCCAGGTAGTGGTTATCCGCATGGCTGTGTTTTGGCACCCACTTCAAAACCTTTTTCCCGTTTCCGACCCGAACCGATACCTTGTGCTCCGCTGTAACCTGTTTTGCATACTCTTCGTCGCAACCCTTGTATACCATCCAGCTGCCCGTCCCGTTGTCCCTCTGCATCCTTGCCGCAATGGAGTCTTTAATCTGGCCGCCATCTACGATAATCATCTGCATGCCGTATGCCTTGGAGTCCTGCTTGTCCACTTTCGATATTTTGTATCGGTCTCTCATGGGATTGGATGCGCCCTTGACCGGCGCCGCCCAGTCTGAATTGTCGATGCAAAAATCATATGTGGCATCTGCCTGGTAACCGGAGTCTATCAGCGCCAGCTCCACTACCATTCCGCGCCCGTCTTCCGTTTTGTACTCCAGATTCATGACGCGCTCGATATCCGCAAATGATAGCGCCTGTCCATGCGTGATATTTTGGCTCGTCGTGTAATCTCCGAAAGCCCGGATTGTATAGTAAAGACTGGTTTCCTGTACATCGACACCGCCCGTCAGCATCTTGGCCCAGGCCGGCACGACAAATTCCGGAACATCCGTCTGTCTTTCCATGACCAGGTCCTCAGTTGTTTTCAGTTTGGTGTCTTCCCACGCCTCGCCCAGCCAGGAGTTTATAAAGTTCTGTAACTTTTCCGGATCGTCTTTGGACTTTAGGAACTCCTCCACAATGTCCGCCCACTTTAAAAACATGGAGTACAGAGAATTGATCCAGAACCCCACAGTCTTGGCTTTACCAACGCCGCGCTTTTTTACGACCCTCCATTCTCCGTCTCTCAGCATCTTAGGCTTGTCGCTGTCCTGAATCTCGCACCCACATGCCTGACAGACATATACCGCCGTCTGTGCCCGCTCATAGTTGCTCATGGTCTTTGATTCATCTTTGTCGTAGATGATTTGCTTGAACTTTAGCTCAATGTGCTCTCCGCAATGCGGGCACTGGACAAAGTAGTGGCGCACCTCATCTGCGTTATCATGCAGATCCCAGATGTAGTTTGTCTTCAATGTCGGCGTGGAGCATGCAAATACTTTTTCCTGTGGCCTGAACGTCTTGGTACGCTCCATGGCCAGGTTGTATGGTGATGCCTCTTTTTTGGAGGCTCCGCCCATTTTGTCAATCTCATCAAAAAACAGGTATTTGATCGGCTTCGATGACAGTTTTGCCGGTGATCCAGCGCCTCGCAGGTACAGGAGCATGGATTTGAATTTCAGTTTCAGTTCGCTTGATGAATTTTCCAGAAAATTCTGCTTGATTTCCGGAATCAGGCGAAATGCTGGTTTCAGGAAGTCGTTCGAAACGTCCTTTGCCAGGTCGTCCGATGGATATACAATCATGGTTGGGGCCGGCTGCTGCATGATGATGTAGCATAGCATATTGATCAGCGCCGCCGTTCCTCCGATCTGGGATGCCTTGCAGAAATATGTCTGTCTGATGTCCGGGTCGTTTATGGTGTTCATGATATCTACCAGGTATGGGGTGATATCGTTTGACCATTTTCCGGCGAGGTTGCTGGAATCATCCAGGATTCTGTTTTGCTCGGCCCAGTCACTGACCAGCAGAACCGGCTGCGGCTTTAGATTTTTTCTGATAACGCGCTGGAAGAGCCTTTTTGTCTTTTCCCTGGACCGACTCCTCTGGCTCACTCTTCCTCACCGTCCTCCTCTTCCTCGTCTTCCATCTCCTCAAATGTTCCTGCTGCCTGACCGTCCATTTCGTCCGGATCATACTCCGAAAGTTCCTCCAGGGCTTCACTGAGCACCTTAGTCACTGTCTGCACGATCCGGTTGATATCGGTTTCTCCAGCCGTCTGCATCGCTATTTTTGTCGGTAGTGACATGATCCTGCTCTTGAATCTTGTCAGCATATCCGTCAAAAACGCTTCCACGTCGGATGCCTCATGCAGTTCTCTCCGGAGCTTTCTCAGTTTCAGAATCGAGATTTGCTTTTTCACTTCCTCATGCTGCGCCTGGATTTTTTCTTTATCAATCATTGCACCGCGTCCCATTTCCGCATTTACCTTGTAATTGATAAACTCCTGGACACAGGTTTCGAGTATGTATCCTCTGCCGTTTTGCTGACTCTGAAACAGCCCTTCCTGGCGCAGGTTTCTCACCTGACGCGCTGATATTCCGAGGCATTGCGCCAGTTCTTTATGATTCACTACCATGCTGTCTGCCTCTTCCTCCAATCGTCAGATTTTTTGTGCCTGCAGTGTCCGGCAAAAGCGGAAGGAAATCGCATATTTTTTTGTCTTATAATGACAAAAATGCTGCGCCTTCCCCGCCCCGTAGGCCCTCCCACCCCCTGAGAAGTACCTTGCGGACACCCGGGGACGAGAAAGAGCAGGTTCCCGCTCTCGCGAGTCCTGCTCTTCGGCTTTGCCTTTATACACTATATCATATCTTTATATGGCTTTTTATGGCTTATTTCTTCCACTGCGCGCTTGTGTACCTTGAACACCCAGCTGATGTCGTACCCCATCAGTCTCGCTATCTCTTCCCACGGGCATCCTCTTATGTACCGGTATGTAAGTATATCCTTTTCCTTGACATCCGTCAGCGACTCTATGGCATCCCGCACGGCTTCCAGTCTACTGATCTTAGCCATGCGCTCTCTGTTTATCCTCTGCTCTATTCTTTCCACGGCTGCCTGATAGTCGGACAGGTCTGTCGTTTTCTTTGCCCTTGGTGCGCCATCTCCGTGCGATGCCGATGATATAACGCTCTCCCTTGTCTCTTTGAGCTGCTCCTCCAGGCGCCTCAAATCCCGTTTTGATTCCAGGTATGAGGACAGCCACACTATCACGGCCGCCGTTTTGCTGTCGTTTTTTCTTCTCACCACAAACCTCCCCTGCATTATCAGTTACTCTCTGTCATCATCTGCCCTGTTTTTTGTCGGTGTCGCAATGATCACGCCTGCTGCCAGGCCAGCCAGAAACACGATCACCAGGGCAGCTGCTGCCTCCGCCCACATCATCCAGCGCCGCCTCCCTTCGTTGCCACGCCGTTCACCTCTGTCCTCCCGGTTATCCGGATCGTTAAAAACAGGTCTCCATTCGCGTGCTCGATCATCGTCTTACTCAGCCCCTCCGGCTTTACATTTACCACTGCGCCCTCTGTTTCTACTTTCAATTTCTTTTCGTCGATGATCTTTCTGGCTGGCACATACTCGCCCGCCTTAAACCGCTGATCCCATTCCTCCGCAAAAAGCTCTGTCTGTTCTTCCGGGATTCCGGCTTCTTCCAGGATGCTCATGACATCTTCCTTGCTCATGAGCAGTTCCGTGTCGCGCTCCCATTCTAACAGCTTGCCCGCGACAATCTCATATATCTTTTTGAGCTGTTTAAAGCTACTGCTCTCAGAAAGGCTGTTTTCAAAGATTTTCTGGATGATATCCTTTTTCTGCGTGTCGCTCATGCCAACTTCGCACCGGCAAAGAGCTTTTACAATGCTTTCCCCGCACATTCCTTCCGCCTGATACAACAGGGCGCCGCGCGGATCCGCCTGGCGGTCGTTGAATGCCGGATACATAAGCGCAATTCTTGGAGCTGCCATGGAAAACGGCGGCGTTACTACGCCAAACTGATTGCCTGGCAGCAGCCCTATGTACGGCATCGGCTGATATACCGGGCAGATATAGAGTGCAACATACTCATACACACTATCCGACGCATCTTCCATCTCAGCTCCATCCTCCGTCACTCCCGGAATGTCATACACGTCATGGATGGCCAGAATCATATAATTCGATATTGCTTCGTAGTTTTCCATGATCTTCGTGCAGATCCGCGCAAAAGTTTCCTCGTCCTTGAGCTTTGATTTTCTCAAAGCTTCCAGGTTTTCAGAAACAGTTTCGTACGGATCGTCATCAGCCATATGCAGATTCTGGAGTTTTTCGCCCAGTTTTCCTTTCATGCAGCCTGCGAACATCCGCAGATATTTGAATATCTCCTCTTCCGGAAGGGAGAGGAAAAGTTTATTCATGGTTCCCAGGCATTCTCCGTCCTGACTGACATAGCAACCTCTCATGCGGGTAATGGCGCACTGTTCAATCTTGAATCTTTTTTCAGTTCATTTAATTCCCTTCTATTCATGGTTCTCCTTTCTGATGTCAAATTTTGCGTTCGATTCAAATTGCGCAAATTCGACATATTTGATATTATGGTGGTGTCTTCAATCAGGCGCTCCGCAATGTGTAGGCCTTAGCTCTCCCCCTTGAGTTAAGGCCGCTTCTTTTTTATTCCCTAAATTTCAATTTTGCAGCTTCACCATCTTCCATGTTTTTTCGTAGATAGTCGTCCAATGTCATCTTGACCCTTTCTCTTGGTGTTCCCTCGATTTTCATATAAACCTTCTCCTTAATCCAACCATTTATTATCAGCATAGTAAAATACAAATACAATGCCACCAATCAATATGATCCAAAACGCCCAGAACAAAAATATTCCACCACCATGCAAAGACTTTTTAACCGCTTCATCGATCGTGATATCATTGTAAAATTTGGTATTATCGGAAATAGTCCCATCTCTCAAATCGGTGAAAATCGTTCCTGTGAAATGAGTATCTACGCCATAATACACATGACGCAGATGCCATCCGGCTGAGACCGTAGAAATATAATGATCTCCTGGAATAGAAATCTTGCTCACCGGAAATACAATGCCAGAAAAAGAAACCTCATTACATTTCTTACTGTCTCGATCTATCACATCCCAAGTCCAATATGTCTCGGTGGTATAATACGTTTCAGTTTTGCCGTTTACAGTTCTTGTATGAGCGACCTGTCTTGTATGCTTGGTGTATCTCTCAGTAACCATTTCCGCATACATATATTCTCCTTCGATTTCAAGATATGTAACTGTATCCACTGCGTCCAAGTCGCCATATACAAACGCATCACCAATGTTGGTGTCCATTCCGTATTGAAACAAATCCTGACCTTCAATCTTGATGGCCTTTAAGAATCGTTCATTGTAATCGGCTTCGCTCTGTTTTATATTGCCAGAAATGACGAAGCCAATAAGCAGCAATGCCGCAACAATAGAAATACTTGCTAATATTTCTCTGACTGTAATCTCAAAATCACCAAAATTAAATCGTTTGTTAATAAGCTGCTTCATACATTCTCCTAATCAAACAAATTCTGCGGAGCTTCTGACGGTGCTCCATAATCCAGATACTCAAAACTCTGCACTTCATATCCTAAAAAAGATAAAAACTGACGTGTCGGGAATTTGTTCACATAGCGACGGTAAGCCTTGACCTGGTCGTTGTAATTGTTTCTATACTGTGCAATCTGATTCTCTGTAATCACAAGGTCGTTCATCAGGGTTTTATAATTCTCGTTTGATTTAAGCTCAGGATATGCTTCTGTAACTGCTGCAATCGCAGTCGTAGTATTCTCGATGTTTCCGGCAGAACCACGAGCTGTTACCACTGCTTCAAATGTCTCGGCTTC
>ERZ791773.539-NODE-539-length-14521-cov-3.932255_pt1 | contig 14521 bp, 10 predicted proteins | sample MGYA00509948_ERZ791773 | MGnify/ENA primary metagenome ERZ791773 (study PRJEB30046, sample SAMN00791987) | human gut metagenome | study: EMG produced TPA metagenomics assembly of the A metagenome-wide association study of gut microbiota in type 2... | reverse complement strand
TTGTTTCCGGCATGAGCTTATACTCCCTTCTATTATTCGTTCTCACTGTCATCTGTATATGCGTCATACAGGTCATCTGTATAATCGTCGTTAGTTTCCTTGGAATCGGATTCTACATTCACAAGCTCATTGTTCTTGAATTCCTGTTCCTGATATCCGTAATTGGAGTAAGACTCTCTGTCATTGTAATGACGGTCGCCTTCCAGCATAGCACGCAGTTCTGTATCGCCATAGTCAATGCTCTCTGTCATCTCTACCTCAGTACCATCTTCTCTCTGAACCTGAACATCCAGACCCAGGGACTGCATTTCCTTAAGAAGTACCTTGAAGGATTCCGGAACACCTGGCTCAGGGATATTTTCGCCCTTGATGATAGCCTCGTATGTCTTCACACGGCCAACCACATCATCAGACTTAACAGTCATGATCTCCTGCAGGGTATAGGAAGCGCCATATGCCTCCAGAGCCCAAACCTCCATCTCTCCGAAACGCTGTCCGCCGAACTGGGCTTTACCACCCAGAGGCTGCTGTGTAACCAGGGAGTAAGGACCAGTAGAACGTGCATGGATCTTATCATCTACCAGATGATGCAGTTTCAGGTAATGCATGAATCCGATTGTTACAGGGCTGTCAAATTCTTCTCCTGTACGACCGTCTCTTAATCTTACTTTACCAGTTGTATCAATTGGTACACCCTGCCATTCTTTTCTATGGTCTCTGTTTTCATATAAGTAATCCATTACATCATCATTAACTTTATCACGCCATTTCGCGTCAAATTCTTCCCATGATGTATTGGCATAGTCATTTGCCATTCTTAATGTATCTGCGATATCGTTCTCGTCTGCACCATTGAATACTGGTGTAGCAACATTAAATCCAAGAACTTTTGCTGCTAAGGACAGATGAATCTCTAACACCTGTCCGATATTCATACGTGAAGGCACACCTAATGGGTTCAGTACGATATCTAATGGACGTCCGTTTGGTAAGTATGGCATATCTTCTACTGGCAGAATACGGGAAATTACACCCTTGTTACCATGTCGACCAGCCATCTTATCTCCTACAGAAATCTTTCTCTTCTGAGCAATGTATACACGAACGCTCTTGTTTACTCCAGGAGGAAGTTCGTCTCCATTCTCTCTTGTGAAGATCTTCGTATCCATAACAACTCCATAAGCACCATGTGGCACTCTTAAAGATGTATCACGGACTTCTCTTGCTTTCTCACCGAAGATCGCACGTAACAGTCTCTCTTCAGCTGTTAATTCTGTTTCTCCCTTAGGAGTAACTTTTCCTACCAGGATGTCACCGGCACGTACTTCTGCACCGATACGGATGATACCGTTATCATCTAAGTCTTTTAAGACATCTTCACTTAATCCTGCAAGATCTCTTGTGATCTCTTCCTGACCAAGCTTAGTATCTCTGGCTTCTGCTTCATATTCTTCGATATGAACAGATGTGTAAACGTCATCCTGTACCAGACGCTCACTTAACAGTACCGCATCCTCGTAGTTATATCCTTCCCATGTCATGAAACCGATCAATGGGTTCTTACCAAGAGCCATCTCTCCGTTGCTTGTTGAAGCACCGTCTGCTAAGATGTCTCCCTTTTCTACTCTGTCTCCTACAAATACGATTGGACGCTGATTCATACAGTTACCCTGGTTGCTTCGTGCAAACTTGATAACATTGTACTCATCTCTCTGACCGTCATCATTACGAACTACGATCTTTGTACTTGTAGATCTTTCTACGACTCCGCCATTTCTTGCTGTGATGCAGACTCCAGAGTCATATGCAGCCTTGGATTCCATACCTGTTCCAACAACAGGAGCTTCTGTAGAAAGAAGTGGTACTGCCTGACGCTGCATGTTGGATCCCATCAGCGCACGGTTGGCATCATCGTTCTCCAGGAAAGGAATCATGGATGTAGCTACTGAGAATACCATCTTTGGAGATACGTCCATTAAGTCAAGGTTTACTTTATCAAATTCTGATGTATCCTCGCGGAAACGTCCGGATACATGAGTATTTACGAAATGTCCATCTTCATCAACAGGTTCGTTCGCCTGTGCTACTACATAATTATCTTCTTCATCAGCTGTTAAATAAACAACTTTGTCTGTAACAACTGGATTCTCAGGATCTGATTTATCCAGTACACGATATGGAGCTTCGATAAATCCATACTCGTTAATTCTCGCATAAGTAGCAAGAGAGTTAATCAGACCGATGTTAGGTCCTTCAGGTGTCTCGATCGGACACATTCTTCCGTAATGTGTGTAATGTACGTCACGGACTTCGAATCCGGCACGATCACGAGACAGACCACCTGGTCCTAATGCAGATAAACGTCTCTTATGTGTTAACTCAGACAGTGGGTTGTTGTGGTCCATGAACTGAGATAACTGAGAACTTCCAAAGAACTCTTTCACTGCTGCTGTTACTGGTTTGATATTGATCAATGACTGTGGTGAGATAGATTCAATATCCTGAGTTGTCATTCTTTCACGAACAACTCTTTCCAATCTTGAAAGACCGATACGATACTGGTTCTGAAGCAGTTCACCTACAGCACGGATACGACGGTTTCCTAAGTGGTCAATATCATCATCATGTCCAATTCCATACTCTAAATGGATATTATAGTTGATAGATGCTAAGATATCTTCTTTTGTAATATGTTTTGGAATCAATTCATGAATATTCTTCTTCAGAGCTTCTTTTAATTCTTCTCCTTCATATCCTTCTTCTAAGATCTTCTCTAATACAGGATAGAAAACATCTTCATGAACACCAATCTCTTCTGGATTGAAATCTACATATTCAGCAAGATTTACTTCCATGTTGGAAAGTATTTTTGTAGCACCTTCTTCTGTCTGGATCATAACACTTGCTACGGCTGCGTTCTGGATCTTATCTGCAAGTTCCATGTCCACATTCGTTCCAGCTTCTGCTAATACTTCTCCAGTTGTTGGATCTAAAACATCTTCTGCTAAGATAAATCCACTGATACGATTTCTTAATGCTAATTTTTTATTGAATTTGTAACGTCCAACTTTTGCAAGATCATATCTTCTTGGATCGAAGAACATGCTGTTGATCAAGCTTTCCGCACTATCTACAGATAATGGTTCTCCCGGACGGATCTTCTTATATAATTCTAACAGACCATCTTCATAGTTATCAGATGGGTCTTTTTCAATACTTGCAAGGATCTTTGGTTCTTCACCAAATAATTCTTTGATCTCTGCGTTTGTTCCGATACCTAATGCACGGATCAAAACTGTGATAGGCACTTTTCTTGTACGGTCTACACGTACATTGAATACATCATTGGAATCTGTTTCATATTCAAGCCAAGCACCACGGTTTGGAATAACTGTGGAAGAGTATAACTCTTTACCAATCTTGTCATGAGCAATTCCATAATAAATTCCAGGGGAACGCACTAACTGACTGACGATAACACGTTCAGCTCCGTTGATGATAAATGTTCCTGTTGCTGTCATTAAAGGAAGATCGCCCATAAAAATCTCATGCTGCTTGATTTCATCAGTCTCTTTATTATGAAGTCTTACTTTCACTTTTAAAGGTGCAGCGTATGTTGCATCTCTTTCTTTACATTCTTCAATTGAATATTTGACGTCATCTTTACATAATTGATAGTCAACAAATTCCAAGCTTAACTGATCGCTGTAATCTTCGATTGGGGAGATATCTTCAAATACCTCTGCTAATCCTTCTCTTAAAAACCAATCATAGGAATCCTTTTGAATTTCGATCAGATTTGGTACTTCAAGGACGTCATCCTGTCTGGCATAGCTGATTCGCATCCCTGTACCTGATTTTATTGGCTGTATTCTGTTCTTTTCCATGGACGTTTTTCACCTCTTGATCTAAACCTGGTTTATATACTACATCAACTGTAAGAAACCCTCTATCTTACTATATCTTTCTTACAATCTTATTCTTAATTTTACATAGAGTGTGGGCAGACAAACCCACATTAAGACATTTTCTTATATTACCACATAGAATTTACCATGTCAATAACTATTTTTAAATACACAAAAAAAGAAATAAAAAAGCACCTGAAAATGTTTCTCATCTGCCTTTTCAAGTGCTTTTTATTGAATTTCGTTTCCTACATTTCTTTGATATACTCCGCGATCTCATCAATACAGTCTTGGGTCTGCGGAAGACTTCCAAGACGATCGAAGAACCCATGGTCTAATCCCTCGTAATAGATGACATCAACATCTTTTCCTTGTTCTTCTAACTTTTTCACAAATTCTTCATTACAGATCTTAAAATAATCAAATTCTGCTTCGATCATCAGAACTTTTGGCAAACAGCCAAGATGTTCACTGAACAATGGGGAAATTTCTCCATCTAAAGTTGATTCTCCATTTTGTAAATACAGATCATTCATAGAATCATTTAACTCTTTAAAACGGAACAGGCGGTTCATGATATAATCCTTTTGTTCTTCCTCCATCTGGTATAATGAGTAATCCCAATGATATGGTGTATCTTCTGCTACACTCATATCCATAACTCCGTACACAGATACTACCAGTTTCATCCTTTGTTTTTTATCTTTCAGACAAGCATTAACCGCTAAATGGCCTCCCGCACTTTCTCCCATGATCGCCATCTTATCCGTATCAATATTGAATCTGTCTGCATTTTCTTCTAACCAGTCGATCGTTCCAAGTACGTCTTCTTCTGCTCCCGGATATGGAGTTTCAGGTGCCAGACGATATTCTGGTGAGATAACAACCGCACCAGACTGCTGCGCAAGATAGCGGCATTGATTTCCTTTTGTTTTTACATCACCGCCGATAAATCCTCCACCATGAACAAATAACATTACATTTCTTTTCTGATCTGATCCTTCTTGATCTTTTCTTTCATAAATCGTGATTTCGATCATATGGTCTTTGACTGGTATAATCTTGGTTATCTCAACAATCTCACTATTTGTGATATCTTCTCCTTCACGTTTCATGTCTATTCGAATCTGTCCAAGATCGATATCTTCCAGCAAAATATCATTTTCCTTATAGAATTCACCAACTCTTGGTGCTCCTTTTGCTTTTTCTCTCTGCAAAACTTTCTTTTCAAATGCATGTTGTTTCGTTTCTTCCAGTTTTTTCTTTATTACCTTCTTCATAATTATGCCTTTCTTCAAAAAAATCCCAAAGAATGAAATTCTCTGGGATTTTATCTTTATAGTTATTTTGTTTCTTCTATCAGGTAATTCGCAACTTTCTCGTCTGTGATCAGTACATTCACATAACCACCTCGAAGCACTCCGAGAATTGCTTCTTTCTTGTCAAGACCATAAGCAACTCCGACACGGATCGGTATTTTCTTAAATTCTTCAAGATCAAGGCTTAGCAAATGTTCTTCAAATTCATCTTTTACCAGCTTTCCATCTTTATCTATCACATGGGAAAGAATTTCTCCTGTACCACCTTTTTTCTGTAATCGCTCAAATTCTTCCATCGGAATAAATTCTGCATTTGTCAAAGCTGAGTTATGATCTAATGTTCCTATACCAGCTACTGCAATATCAGCACTCTTTGCAAGATCGAATACTTCTTTGATACTTTTCTCTTCCATGAAAACTTTTTTAGCTTCTGGAGATGTCACATATTGTGGTGCAAGCATCTGATAACTATTTCCATTAATGATCTTCGCTACTTCTTCGATCAGATAATTTGAATAAGCCATTCGATATCCCTTATCCATTGAAACCGATATATTCGTTGCTGCCATCAATGGTACAACATTCACATCATCCGTTTTTAAAAATTTAAGTCTCACATCTTTTCCGAGAAATTCTACCATATTCTGTAGTGTAACTCCTCTTGTAAGAGCGATCGTCATATGGTTTTTTAAAGTTCTCAGCAGATAGTCTGATGCAAAAAATGCGATCTCTTCTTTTAAATCATTCTCATTAAGTGAACTTGCGATCACAGCTTCCTTCAGACCAAAGCGTTCTTCCAATCGTCCTTCAAGATTAATTGCTGAATCTTCTGGATAATTAATCTTAATCTGCACATATCCCTGTTTCTTAGCCTGCGCCAGTGCTCTTGATATCGTTGTTCTTGATACATTTAACTTCTTGCCAATCTCTTGTTGCGACAATCCTTGTTTATAGTGCATTTCAACTACTTTAATAATAAAACGTTCTTCTCTCAACTTGCCTGCCCTTTCTATCTTCATTACTCATTCTTAATTATAGTATATAAAAGCTTTGCAAGACACGTCAATTGAAAAGCTTTGCAACTTTTAAATAATTATTCCAATACATCCCAGTACCAGAGAAATAATTGTAACTCCTAATGTTGCTGCAAAATAATTACGTTTTACTTTGGCTAAATATCCCCAGATACAAAGCACTACGATCAATGGAAGAATTCCAGGTGCGATAGAATTAAGGATAGACTGTAAAGTTGTTGTATATGTACTTGTTACAAATTTGATTGGTGTTGATACTGTTACATATGTTGCTGCAAGTCCACCCATCATGAATAATCCAAGAATACTTGCTCCTGTGATGATCATATTGACCAATCCAGACTTCAGCATATTTTCTGCAAATGAATATCCAAATGTATAACATTTTGATGTTAAGAAATACCCAATTCCAAAACAGATCACTGTTAATAATACGATTGGTCCAATACCACCTAATGGATTTCCCTGTTTAGCAAGTGGTAAGAATAGTCCAATAAACAGATACATTAATGTTGACCATGAGATCGTATCTCCAATACCTGCTAAAGGTCCCATCAAACCTGTTTTTAAGTTGACGATCATTTCACCTGGAATCGCATCATAATTTCTTGATTTCTTTTCCTCCATAGCAAGTGTTAGTCCTAAACATGGTCCTCCACCCCAATGGGCTTCTGTGTTAAAGAATGTCATATTACGTTTTAATGCTTCAATATAATGTGGTTTATCTTCTTTATTTGGATAGAATTTCTTTAATGCCGGTACTAATGCTGCACAAAATCCTGGTGCCTGCATTCTTTCAAAACTATGACAGATTTCTGCTGTAAACCAATAGATCAGATAAGATTTGAATACATCTTTCTTAGAAAGAATTCTTTCTTCATTTGCAAATTCTTCCTCATCTTCATCTTCGTCATCATCCTCGTCATCATCATATCCCGCATTGCTTGTGTATTCATTCTTCGTAAATGTTACATAAAGGAATGTGATAAATGCTCCCATCATTAACAGTGGGATCGTTCCGATCTTCGTATACTGGATCATGAAAAATCCTGCAAAGAAAAATGGAACAAATTTTGGTTTCGAGATCAGGTTAGCAATGATTGCAAAACCTACCGCTGGTAAGCATGCTCCCATGGCTGTCAGACCGTTTGTTACGAATTTAGGGATATCATCTAAAACACCCTGTAGTGCACCACTTCCGAAGTATACTGCAACTGTGAGCAGTGAAGCAAAGCATATCAATCTCATAAATCCTACACCAACGATGGACCATCCGATCATTCCTTTTGCATCACCTTTTTCTGCATAAACATCTGCTTTTTGTGCAAAGAATCCTGCTACCAGGTAAAGCAAATTCGAAATCTGAACTCCTAAAAGCCCTACTGGAACTGCAAGTGCAACTGCTGCATTCGTATTAAGTCCTGATGCCATTGCAACTGGTATTGCTACATAAGCTGCAAGGCATGGGTCAGTAGGCTGGTTTCCACCAGCAGCGATAACACCTAAATAAATCAGCTGTAATGATGCCCCGATCATCATTGCCTGTGACATATCACCAAGAACCGCTCCAACGATCACTGCATTAAAAATAACCGTATTATACATAAATGCTCCCGCTGTATATGGAATACAGCATTTTGCAATACCACAGAACAGTCCAAGCAATATTGCCTGCGTTAAACTAATTGTCATGTTTTCATCCTCCTTAGCTTTTCATATATTTATTGAACATTTGGAAATGTCTTTTTGACCATATCCAGAGATTCCTTTTTATCCGTAGGCTGTGTCTGGAAATATAATTTCACACCATCTTTCTCAAGATCAAATAATGTCTGTGCCTCTTCTTCTGTAAATCCTGTGGATTTATAGATTTGTTTACGATCTCCGATAATAGACATATTACCTAATGTGATCTCATCAAATTTCACACCTTTATCTGCTAATTCTTTGATCTGTTTTACATCTTTGAACAGTACGAACACATTTAAGTTTCCAAACTGATTCTTCTCCCAAATCTCAACAGCTTTATCAACTGAGAAAATACTTACTTTGATCTCTGGTGGTGCTGCGAATTTTAATACATTTTTCTGCATCTTGTCTTTCGCCACGTTGTTATCGATCACGACGATCTTCTGTGCCTTAAATACTTTTACCCACTGTGTTACTACTTGTCCGTGAATCAGTCTGTCATCCACTCTTACTGCTAAACTCTTTGCCATATGCTTTTTCTCCTTTCAATCTTCAACATTTCAAAAAGTTTCTCTATTCGTCATCTTCGTCGTCATCGTCACTTAGGAAACCTTCGGTATCAACTCTGAAAATCCCCTTCTTACCATTCTCTACTGTATCTAAACTAAAGTCTTTTCCTGACATTTCCTCTCTTGCAAGTACTGCATTCACTAACATTGGAAGATTCATTCCTCCAACAACTTCCAGTGGCTTCTCTGTCTCCTGAATATGACGCATTACCTGATTACAAGGAGTTCCACCGAACAAATCGACCAAGATCATGCTTCCTTCTGGAAATTCATTGATCGTTTCTACAAATGCCTCTCTATATTTGTCAATATCATCTCCTGGTTCTAAGGAATATGCTGCAATGTTCTCACTCTCACCAAACAGCATCTTCGCTGTATCAACTAATGAAACTGCAAATGGTCCATGACTTAATAAAATTATTCCTGGCAGATCTTTATTTACTTTCTCTGGCTTATAACATTTCACGTTTCTTCTCCTTTGATGCATGGTTATGAACATTATTTCACTATAATGTTCTTTCGTTCTTTCTAATGTTATTATATATCTGTTTTGTTCCTATGTCAATGCAAAATGAACATTTTTTCATTATATTGTTCATTTTCACTTTTTTGTCACTATTCAATAGTGACAAAAGAAAAAGAGACTTTGGCAGAAACTGCCACGATCGACTCTACATTCGTAAATCTTTTCACGAGAAAGTTTTTATAAAAAAATAGACAGCACTCTTTTTCACAAGAACGCTGTCTAATTTTTTACTTATTTTCCCATAATATATTCTATAAGTTTATTTGAAAATTCCTTCACCACTGTATCTGCCTGATGGAGATCTTGTTTGATTGCTCCTTCTGGTGCATATCCAATGCATTTCATTTTGGCAGATTTGGCTGCCTTTACTCCTGCTTCTAAATCTTCAACCACGATACAGTGTACCGCCTTCTGTCCAACTGCCTCAGCCGCCTTTTGAAAGATTTCTGGATCCGGCTTTCCGTTTTCACATTCGGAACCGCTTATAAATGCTTCAAAACAGTCTGTAATTCCAAATATGTTCATATTTGTCATGATATCTTCTTTCAATGAAGACGATGCTACTGCCAGATGAAATCCTTTTTCCTTTAATGTACGGATCAGATCAACAACCCCCGGCATCGGCTTTAGTCCTTCCTGGTCGATCAACTCTTTTCTGGTTTTGACCCACTGATCTATATAATATGGAACTTCTTTATCAAGACTCTCAAATTCTTTCTTCATCTCTGCCCACATATATTCATGTGTCGTACCCAAAAACTTATCATGATAATGCCAGTCAACTTCAATACCTGCCTTTTTTAAGATGAGATGTTTTGCTTTGACATTAAAATATTCCGAATCAGCGATCACACCGTCCATATCAAAAATCACTGCTGTAATCATACTTTCCTCCTAATAAAACAGAAACACACAGAATGTTAAGTAGTCATCTGTGCGTCTCTATATCTTCCGTATTAAACTGTAATAAATCCTAATCCTTCAAGTACTGAGAACACCAAGATCGCTACGATACAGATCGGTGCAATATACTTAACCATAATAAGGAATAGTGATTTTCTCTTAAATTCCCCAGAACTTTCAACTTCATCAACAATTACTTTTGGCTTGATGATATAACCGACAAATAGACATGTTAAGAATGCTGCGATCGGCATTAATACACTGTTACTGATGAAATCAAAGAAATCAAGGAAGTCAAATCCTAAAATCGTAATATTGCTCCATGCTCCAAATCCTAAGGATGATGGAACTGCTAGTAACAGAGCAATGATAAACATCGTAATACATGCAGTTCCTCGTTTCATATGGAACTTATCCATCAGAACTGCTACGAGTGTCTCAAGCAGCGAAATGGAAGAGGTAAGTGCTGCAAGTAACACTAAAATAAAAAATACTGCTGCAATAACACTTGAAAAAGCCATACTGTCAAATACTTTTGGAAGCATCACAAACATCAAAGATGGACCTTTTGCAAGCATAGATGAATCTCCGTTTGAGAATGCAAACACAGCTGGTACGATCATAAGTCCTGCAAGGAAAGCAACCCCTGTATCAAAAATCTCAACCTGTGTGACTGATTTCTCAAGGTCAGCTTTCCTTGGCATATATGATCCGAATGTGATCATAATACCCATAGCAAGTGACATCGAATAAAATAGCTGTCCAAGTGCAGCTAAGATCGTTGTTGGACTAAATCCTTTTAAATTTGGTTTTAAATAATATACAACTCCAGCCATCGCCCCTGGTCTTGTGATACAGAATAAAGAGACTCCGATCAATAAGACGATCAAAACTGGCATCATGATCGTGCTGACACGTTCTACTCCACCTTTGACTCCTCCTACAACAACCACTGTTGTAGCGATCAGGAATACAAGAACACAGATCATTGGTTCTGCTGATTTGCTGATAAACCCTGTAAAGAATGTATCAGAAGCGGCATTATGAATCCCTCCCTGAATTGATAACAGTGCATATTTTGTAACCCATCCACCGATAACACAGTAGTATGGGAAGATAATAAACGGAATGATTGTTGTAAGATATCCGATAAATGTATACTTCTTACTGAAGTGTCCGAATGCACGGATCGCACTGGTTCCTGCCTTTCTTCCAAGGGCAACTTCTGTGATCATCAGCGAAAATCCAAATGTTAATGTAAGGATCAGATAAGTTAATAAAAATGTTCCTCCGCCATACTTGGCTGCAAGATACGGAAATCTCCAGATATTCCCAAGACCTACGGCAGACCCAGCCGTTGCAAGAACGAATCCTAAACGGCTCGAGAATCCACTTCTTTCATTACTCATAATATTAAGTACCTTCTTTCATATATATATTCAGATACGTAAGGATATGTATCTGGCTCTGCCGGAGATCTTAGATATGAATCCTGCATGGCAGGATTCCCAGCCTGGATGCTGAATTCTATTTAGATGACGTCCACATCTTCTCCGGCAAGGACGGCATTCATATTACGTACAGAACACATCTTTCCACACATTGTACATGTATCTTCTCTCTCTGGTGTTGATTCTGCACGGTATCTTCTTGCCTTTTCAGGATCAAGAGCAAGTTCGAACTGTTTCTCCCAGTCAAGTTTCTGTCTCGCAGCTGCCATCTGGTTATCCCAATCCATAGCGCCTTTTACACCTTTGGCAATATCTGCTGCATGTGCTGCAATCTTGGAAGCCATGATTCCTTCTTTCACATCATCGACATTTGGAAGACGCAGATGTTCTGCTGGTGTTACATAACATAAGAAGCTTGCTCCAGAAGCTGCAGCGATCGCTCCACCAATTGCAGATGTGATATGGTCATATCCAGGTGCAATATCTGTTACTAGAGGTCCAAGAACATAAAATGGTGCTCCATGACAGATCGTCTGCTGGATCTTCATATTCGCCTGAATCTGATCCATTGGCATATGTCCAGGTCCTTCGATCATAACCTGTACATCCTTCTTCCATGCACGTGCTGTTAATTCTCCTAATGTTACTAATTCTTCGATCTGTGAAATATCACTTGCATCAGCAAGGCATCCTGGACGACATGCATCGCCAAGGCTTAGCGTTACATCATATTCGTTACAGATATCAAGGATTTCATCATAGTATTCGAAGAATGGATTCTCATTGCCTGTTGCTTCCATCCATGCAAAGATCAGAGAACCACCACGAGACACAATGTTCATCTTACGTTTCATTGCCTTAAAACGTTCCGCTGTGTTTCGGTTGATCCCACAATGGATCGTCATAAAATCTACACCATCTTCTGCATGCATCTTAAAAACATCGATCCATTCACGAGACGTGATATCCTTTAATGCTTTATTGTAATAAACAATCGCATCGTAAATAGGTACGGTACCAAGGATCGCTGGACATTCATCGACAAGTTTCTTACGAAATACATGAGTATGTCCAAAAGAAGAAAGATCCATGATAGCTTCTGCACCCATCTCTACGGCTTTATTAACTTTCTCCATCTCAACATCTAAGTTTAAACAGTCTCTGGATGTTCCAAGGTTTACATTGATCTTTGTCTTCAAAGAATTCCCGATTCCAAATGGTTTTAAACACTTGTGGTTCTTGTTTGCAGGGATGACAATAGTTCCAGCTGCGACTTCTGCCATAAGATCTTTCACGTCAATTCCTTCATAAGCAGCAACTGCTTCCATCTCTTTCGTTACGATTCCCTGTCTTGCTGCGTTCATCTGTGTTGTGTACTTCATGATTGAAAACCTCCAAAATATAAGATTTTGGGAGACTCTTATTCGGTTTTGTTTATTTTATCATCATTCTGTCTTGTTGAGATAAAAAAAGACAAACTTTAAAAAGCCTGTGATGCTGCTTTACAGTTCGTCTTGTATTCATAGCATCCAAATCCCTACGACGACATTATCCGTATCAGGTCCATGGTCGAAACTCTCGTTTCCTCTCAGCTAAGGTATCACCTTTTAAGCTCCCATTTCAGTTACACCAATATTGTACCATCCTAAAAGGCAGATAGCAAGAATTTTGTATCCTTGTTATCTGCCTTTTGTACTTCTTTATCTTTATATTTTTCTTTTATTTTACTGGTCTGGCGATCGCTGCAACTTTGCGGTACCATGGATAGCTGTAAGACACACTGCTTCCATCTGCATGTACGATCGTGTCATTTCCAACATACATGGCGATATGGTCGATATTTTTATATCTTCCATTCTTTCCACTTCGTTTACGGTAAAAGATTAGATCTCCCGGAAGTAATCTGTCTGATTTTCCGTTATATGTAGAAAGTTTTAATAATTTCTTCTTTTTTCCACACCATTTCGCAATATCTGCAGCTGTTGGTGCATAGCTCTTACTTCCAAAATTCACACCATATGGTTTATAAGATTTCCACACAAAAGAACTGCAATCTACATAACCTTTCCGCATTCGTTTTGCCTGGCTGTATGTTGGTTTTGTCTTGCAGATTGCTTGAGCTTTACTGACTCCTTTGTATACTTTGGATTTTAAGATGTAAATATTGAAAGACACACTCGCATTATCCGCACTGATCGTTAAGGTTGTTCTTCCGTATTTTTTTCCTTTTGTTGATCCGTTTGATGATACAGATGCATATTTTGTATTTCCAACTTTATATGTAACTGGTGTATATCCGCTGGCTCCTGATACTTTATAAGATACTTTTTGCCCTTTTTTCAGAATACAACTCGCTCTATATTGTGGATCTGTGCATTTTACAGCTGCTTCCAAACAAATTCCATCTACATATACGTATATCTTTCTGGTTTGTTTTGCGTATCCGTAAAATGTCCCATCATCCGATACATAAAAATTATGGTTATTATCTGCTCGATAGATAATGCGTTCTTGCCCATTCGTCGAATTGCCTTCTAATTCAACTTTCCCTTCGTTATAAAGAACCGTTGCAAGTTTGTTATTCTTTAATCTCGGATTGGAAATCTGGATATGCATTTCTTTTGTTTCAATACTTTGATATTCTGTTCCTTCGTCTGTTATGATATTTAATCGGACTGTTGCATCTCCTGTGGATCTTCCTGTAATCTTTGCAGTCTTCTGATCTGCCGATACCTCCATCGCAATATGATCATTTCCATTGACGATCTGCCAGTTATATTTCAGATTATCTCCATAATCATAAGAATCGTTATATTTTAATGAAATATTTCCGCCAACAGCAACACCTGCATTGGTGTCAGAATCATAGAAGTCAATATCATATGTTGCTGCTTCTTCCGGTGAATCGTATCCACCCCATAAGTTATATCCTGCTTTGTTTATCTTATTCGTTGTCTTTCCCATGCCAGTCTTACTTGCTGCTGATACTGGCATGATCTGAATTGACAACATTCCTATGATCACTGAAAGCGTACATACGCACAGCTTTTTCATCACTTTTTTCACTTTATTTCTCCCCCGTATAATATCTTTTAGATACATAAATACATGTATCTAGTTAC
>ERZ791773.535-NODE-535-length-14577-cov-4.281848_pt1 | contig 14577 bp, 10 predicted proteins | sample MGYA00509948_ERZ791773 | MGnify/ENA primary metagenome ERZ791773 (study PRJEB30046, sample SAMN00791987) | human gut metagenome | study: EMG produced TPA metagenomics assembly of the A metagenome-wide association study of gut microbiota in type 2... | reverse complement strand
TAATCCGGGAGATTTATGAGAAAGCGTTAGACAGAGACATAGATCAACTGTTGAAGACAGGGGATGATGATTTCTCATTTGCAATTCCTGGATTGTCAAGATTTCGTGTCAGTGCATATAAACAGAGAGGATCCTTAGCGGCAGTGATCCGTGTGATCGCATTCCGCCTGCCAGACTATAAGCAATTAAGAATACCAGAGCAGGTAATGAAATTAAGTGAATTAAACAAAGGACTTGTGCTTGTAACAGGACCAGCGGGAAGTGGAAAATCCACGACACTTGCATGCATGATAGAAGAAATCAATGAAACAAAAGAAGATCACATCATCACATTGGAAGATCCTTTGGAATTTTTACATCAACATAAGAAAAGTATCGTCAGTCAGAGAGAAGTAAACATGGATACTATAAATTATGTTACTTCCTTAAGAGCCGCATTAAGACAAAGTCCGGATGTGATATTGCTTGGGGAAATGAGAGATTATGAAACGATTCAGGTAGTTATGACAGCTGCAGAAACAGGGCATCTGGTATTTTCAACACTTCATACCATCGGGGCAGCGAATACGATCGAACGTATCATAGATGTATTTCCACCAAATCAGCAACGCCAGATCATGATTCAGCTGGCTTCTGTATTACAGGCAGTGATCTCTCAGCAGCTGATACCAACGATGGATGGAACATTGATTCCTGTGTTTGAGATCATGGAAGTGACCCCGGCGATCCGCAATATGATCCGTGAAAATAAAGTGCATCAAATAGATGGTTTGATCTATTCCTCTACAGGGAGCGGAATGATATCTATGGACCAGTCATTGATCAATCTATATAAAGAAGGACAGATCAGCAAAGAAACTGCGATTTTATATGCATCCAATCCAGAAATGATAATAAAAAGGATCCGCTAAGAAATATGGTCAGAAACAGGCTGAAATCCATCGGAATTTATTGACAAAAAAGTGCGAATATTGTACGATAAAAATATATTATAGGGTGAGTGTCTCTCATATGGAGATTGAGAGACAAAAGCAAAAAGTATAGATATTAATATTAAGAAGGGGCGAGAGTTATGAAGAAGAAAGTCATGGTCGGATTGGTGTCCGTGGTAGTAGCTGTTGCATTGGTTTTTGGTGGAGTCACATTTTACAATAACCGTCAGCAGGAGAAGTTTGAGAAGCAGATGGCTTCCTATGAAAGCGTTGATACTATGCAGCATCCAAGCGAAGCAACAACATCAATTGATGGGATTCAAGTACCGCTTGGCAAGAAACCGAAGGTAACGACGAAGAAAACAACAAAGAAAAGCACAAGAATCCAGAAGCTTAAGAAGAAAGCAAGCAGAAGCAAAATAACAACAAGAAGAACAACAAAGAGAAGAACAACAACATCTCAGAATCATTCCAGACGTAAGGTTGTGAATACAAAAGTTGTCAAAACACAGAAGGATTATGACAAGAAGGGTTCTAAGAAGAGAACGATCAAGACAGTCGTTCAGACAACGACCAAGACAACAACGGTTGAATTGAGTCAGATGTCTGGTGTTTCTGGAACAACATTAAGAACACTTGGTTCTCAGGCAGATGGTAAGATCTTGAATGCATTTGAAGATCTGAAGTTTAAGATGGTGATTGATAAAAATGCGGAAGCGACAGGTGTATTTAGCGTTAAGAGCCATAAGATCGCACTTCAGAGTGCGAGATCTTCTGTATTACTTCACGAATTAGGACATTTTGCTAATTTCCTTGCAGGAGATAAAGTTGGAACGAGTGAATGGAAGTCAATTTACAATGCTGAGAAGGATAAATATGATGGATATAACAAAGCATATGCGATCAAATCAGCATCTGAGTATTTTGCAGAATCTTACAAGGATTATAAGGAGCATCCATCCGCATTAAGATCAAAGAGACCAAGAACTTACCAGTTTGTTAAGAGTACGATTGATGGAATTACAGACAGCGATGTACAGAACATCAAAGATACCTATGGAGAATACTGGGGATTATAGGACGATACCTGAAGGAGTACTTTCTCAGAAAGTACTCTTTTTTTTGCCAATTGCCTGTGTTGCTCTGTAGAATGTGAAAGAATGTATAAACAAGGGATATTTTAAAAAATTAAAGGAGAAATAAGATGTTAAAGATCAAGGAATACGTCAAAGTAGAAAGTCTTGAGCAAGCTTATGAGCTGAATCAGAAGAAGACCAACTGCGTGATCGGTGGCATGTTGTGGCTTAAGATGGTCACAAGAAATGTACAAAAAGCAATTGATCTGTCGGGTCTTGGACTTGATCAGATCGAAGAAAATGATGAGGAATTTTCAATCGGAGCAATGGTAACACTAAGACAGATCGAACTTCATGAAGGATTAAATACATGGAGTCAGGGAGCGGTAAAAGAAAGTGTGACACACATTGTCGGAGTGCAGTTCCGTAATCTTGCGACAGTAGGTGGAAGTATTTTTGGAAAGTTCGGTTTTTCTGATGTATTAAGCTGTTTTCTGGCGTTTGACAGTTATGTGGAGTTACATCATGAAGGAATCATTCCATTAGACCAATTTGCAGCAAATAAATATCCAAATGATATTTTAGTGCGTTTGATCATTAAGAAACACCCACAGGAAAGTGTTTATCTTTCTCATAGAAATACCAAGACAGATTTTCCAGTTTTGACATGCGCTGTTTCATTAGGTGAGAAGGAGGCATATGCGGTTGTCGGTGCAAGACCATCCAGAGCTTGCAGAGTCAGATTATCAGATCAGTGGATGGAACAGATCAAAGATGATGAAGGAAGAAGAAAACTCGCAGATGAGGTGACCGGTCAGATGAATTTTGGAAGCAACATGAGAGCAAGTGCTGCTTACCGCGAACAGTTATCAAAAGTCTTATTAAGAAGAGGCTTTGAACAGTTAGAAGAAAGGAGAGAAAAATAAACATGGAGATTACATTTACATTAAATGGAAAGAAAGTAACCCCACAGATTGATGCAGACACTCTCCTGATCGATCTTGTCAGAGATCTTGGTTGTTACAGTGTGAAACGTGGATGCGAGACATCAAATTGCGGATTATGTACGGTATTTATGGATGACCAGCCAATCTTATCATGTTCCATTCTTGCAGCAAGAGTTGATGGACATAAGATCGATACTTTAGAAGGACTGCAGGAAGAAGCAGCTGAGTTTGGAGCTTTTATTGCGAACCAAGGGGCTGAACAGTGCGGATTTTGTAACCCAGGAATGATCATGAATGCGATCGCATTATTTAGAGAGATTCCAGATCCGAGTGAAGAAGAGATCAAAGAATACCTTGCGGGGAATCTTTGCAGATGTTCTGGATATGAAGGACAGCTTCGAGGAATCTTAGACTTTTTGGAATATAAGAAAAATAAAGATGGAGGTGCCGAATGAAAGTAGTTAACCAGCCGATCATGAAAAAAGACGCTATGGCACTTGTGACAGGGAAACCTGTATTTACAAATGATAAGGCACCAAAAGAATGTCTGATCGTGAAATTACTTCGAAGTCCATATGCGAACGCAATGATCAAATCGATCAACACCCAGTTTGCTATGAAAGTGCCAGGGATTGAGGCAATTTATACATGGGAAGATGTGCCACAGGAACGTTTTACGATGGCAGGACAGACATATCCAGAATTAAGCCCATATGACAGACAGATTCTGGATCAGCATGTCCGTTATGTTGGAGATCCCGTTGCAATCGTTGCTGGGGAGAATGAAAAGTGCGTTGATCAGGCGATCAAGATGTTACGTGTGGAATACGAAGTACTGCCAGCAAACTTAGATCCACGTAAGGCAATGGATAAAGATACACCGCTAGTGCATCCAGAAGATAACTGGAAAGCATTATGTAATATTGGTGCAGATAATAAGAAAAACCTGTGTGCAACAGAAGAAACACACGAAGGAGATGTCGATGCGGTATTAGCAGATTGCGACGTGGTTGTAGAACATACATATCATACAAAAGCAAATCAGCAGGCAATGATGGAGACATTCAGAACTTATTGTTTTATTGATGAATATGGAAGATTGAACGTTGTTAGTTCCACACAGATCGTATTCCATGTACGAAGAATCTTATCCAATGCATTATGCATTCCAAAATCAAAGATTCGTGTATCAAAACCAAGAATTGGTGGAGGATTTGGAGCAAAACAGAGTTCTATCTCCGAAGTATATCCAGCATTTGTCACATGGATGACAAAGAAACCATCCAAGATCATTTTTTCAAGAGAAGAGTCTCAGATCGCATCTTCACCAAGACATGAGATGCAGGTAACAGTTCGTGTCGGAGCAAACAAGAATGGAAAGATCCGTGCGATCGATGTTTATACATTATCCAATACAGGAGCCTATGGAGAACATGGTCCAACAACGGTAGGGTTATCTGGGCATAAATCAATTCCGTTATATCGAGATCTGGAAGCACATCGTTTTGCATATGATGTTGTGTATACAAATCGTATGTCAGCTGGGGCTTATCGTGGATATGGTGCGACACAGGGTGTGTTTGCGCTGGAATCAGCAGTCAGTGAACTTGCAGCTAAGATAGGAATGGACCCAACGAAGATCCGTGAGATGAATATGGTCCGTGAAGGCGATGTGATGCCAGCATATTATGGAGAAACAGCAAACAGCTGTGCTTTGGATCGATGCCTTGCACGTGCAAAAGAGATGATCAAATGGGATGAAAAATATCCATGCAAAGATATGGGAAATGGAAAAGTTCGAAGTGTCGGACTGTCAATGGCGATGCAGGGTTCCGGTATTTCAGGCGTTGACGTTGGTTCTGCAACGATCAAATTAAATGACGATGGATTGTATACACTTTCTATTGCAGCAGCGGATATGGGAACTGGATGTGATACGATCTTGGCCCAGATGGCGGCAGAATGTCTGGAATGTTCTATTGATGATATCATGGTCAGCGGAGCAGACACAGATACATCACCATACGATTCTGGATCTTACGCATCAAGTTCTACCTACGTCACAGGAAAAGCAGTGGAACGTGCCTGCGAAAAATTAAAGGGACATATTTTCAATAAAGCAGCTGAGATGATGGAAGCTGCAGATACAGATACTCTGGAATTTGACGGAAAGAAAGTCAGAGATGCAGAGAGCGGCAAAGAAGTTTCATTAGTGGACATCGCAACAGCATCTATGTGCAACAATAATGAAACTTTCCAGGTGACAGAGACAAACAGTTCTCCAGTATCCCCACCACCATTTATGGTAGGAATGGTTGAGATTGAGCTTGATAAAGAGACAGGACATATTGAAATCTTAGATTATGTTGCGGTCGTAGATTGTGGAACACCAGTCAATCCAAATCTTGCAAGAGTTCAGGTAGAAGGCGGACTCGGTCAGGGAATCGGAATGGCATTGTATGAGGGTGTTGATTACACACCAAATGGATATGTAAAACAAAATTCTTTCATGCAGTATAAAGTTCCAGCAAGAGTCGATGTTGGAAAGCTTCGTGTAGAATTTGAGAGCAGTTATGAGCCAACAGGACCATTTGGAGCAAAATCCATTGGAGAGATCGTTATCAACACACCATCTCCAGCATTAGCCCATGCCGTATTTAATGCAACCGGATTATGGATCCGAGAATTGCCGATCACCAGTGAAAAGATCGTTATGGGATTATTGGAGAAAGAATAATATAACATGGATAAAATAAAAGCAGCGGTCATTTATCTTGCATCAGGAAACAGCAAACGTTTCGGTCAGGAGAATAAATTATTGCAAATGATCGGAACCAAGCCAATGTATCGTTATGGATTGGACCGATTGATCGATCTATGCAAAGATCATGAAGGGTTTGAGATCATTGTTGTCACACAGTATCAGGAAATTATGAAGCAAACACAATACGACCCAATAACGACAGTGTTTTGTCCAGAAAGTAAATATGGGATTTCATGGTCGATCAAAGCAGGGATCAAAGCAGCGAAAGATGCAGAATTCTATACATTTTTCGTAGCAGACCAGCCCAATATGACAAGAGAGACAATCGAAAGATTTCTCTCTTTTATGGCAGATGAATCTTGTGAACTTGGCTGTGTCAGAACAGAAGAAAACCTTGGGAATCCCGTATGGTTCTCAAAGAAATATAAACGAGAATTGTTATCGCTTACAAAAGATCAAGGTGGCAAGAAAATCCTCAAAAAACACATAGAAAATGCCAGATTTTTCAAGGTATTGGAAGAAACTGAACTTTGCGATATAGATTATCCAAAAGAAATGCAAGCAATGCTTGCAAAGCGAGGAAAAAGTAGTTAAAATATTATTTAAAATACAAAAGAGCGTGGAGGCCAAGTGATGGAATTATTAAAAGAGAGAATTCGAAAAGATGGAGTCGTGAAAGAAGGAAATGTCCTCAAAGTAGACCGCTTTTTGAATCATCAGATGGATGTAAAATTATTCCGTGAGATCGGTAAAGAATTTAAGAAACGTTTTGAAGGCGAAGATATCAATAAGATCCTTACGATCGAGGCATCAGGAATCGGAATCGCCTGTGTTGTGGCAGAGATTTTTGATGTACCAGTCGTATTTGCAAAGAAAACACAGACAAAGAACATCGCGGGAGATGTATATACAACAAAGGTAGAATCATTCACACATGGAAGAGTCTACGACATCATTGTATCCAAAGAATTCTTAGGAGAAGGAGATCATGTATTGCTGATCGACGATTTCCTTGCTAACGGTAAAGCCTTAGAAGGATTAGCGAAATTAGTCAAAGATTCCGGAGCAGAACTGATCGGAGCAGGAGTCGTGATCGAGAAAGGATTCCAGCCAGGTGGAGATTTCTTAAGAAAACAGACACACTTAGAATCTCTTGCGATCGTAGATGCTATGGACGAGAAAACAGGAGAAATCACATTCCGTGAATAATGTCTTTGACGTTTTTGTATGTAGGCTTGCATGTATGTGACAGAAATAAAAGAAAAACAAATATTTAAAAGAATCAGGTGGCAACTCCGCATTTTTGCCACCTTGATTCTTTTAAATATTTGTTTTTCTTTTATTTCTGTCACATACACATGAAGTCTATTCAAACCACTACACAGTGTGTATGTTTTACTGTATTAGCATTAATAATATCTGTCCACCTCTATAAAAATTGAAAAACGATAACGTTTAACATACATCTATCAGCATGAATACTCAATACATTCCCGTCATACAATTAAAAAATTTTACAAAAACTTATCATTCCCATGTACATTCCCTTAATCTTCCAAGTTTATAGTTAAACACAACAGAGAATGATTGACTATATCAAAGGAGGATCTTATTGTAAGAACAATTCGCAGAAACATAGCAAGAAATGCAAAAAAATATGTAGCAAAAGCAACTGTATCAGCCATGATGTTAGCAGGCGGAGTTATGATGGCATCTCCAATCCTTTCATCAACAGTCAGTGCAGCGACAGAACATTGGAATGATGCATCTGCTTCTAAAACAGAAAGCTGGTCCACATGGAAAGCAAACTGGGATAAATACAGCACAAACTATGAAAATGTATCCCTAACACCAGGAGCGACAGAATCACAGCTTAATTTTGCATACTACAGCAAGACAGAAGAAACACCAAAAGTTAAGATCGCATCATTTCTTGCAGTGCGCAAAAAATAAATTTTATAATTCATAAAATAAATCATAAATATAGTCTATGGATTTTATAAAAAACATCTATAAATCTATTGACACAGAAAAAAATTTCATGTATCGTAAAAACATCAAAACAAGGAGAAACTAAGATGACAACAAGTAAGATGAATAATTGCACATTTTATTACTTTAGCTTTCAGGGTTATTATTTTTATCCTGACTATTTTTGTTGCAATGAATCATCGCCAAAACTTATGTCACTTTAAACCGACAGAGTAAAACATTTAAGGCATGCATTCTTGCAACAGAGTGCATGCCTTTTCTTTTTACTCAAAGAAACAAAGGCCGCACCAGAGAAGCAGGATAGAAACGACTTGCCAGGAAAGGACGAACATCATGATTATTATTTTAAAGAAACAGGCAGAAGAAGCAAAGATCAACGCATTAAAGAAAGAGATGGAAGAGCAGGGACTGGGAATCCACGAATCCGAAGGTGTTAACACAAGGATCCTTGGATTAGTGGGAGATACATCTGTTGTAGATATGCGTCATATCATGGCAAACAGCATCGTTGAAAATGTACAGCGTATTCAGGAGCCATACAAGAAGGCCAACAGAAAATTCCATCCAAACGATACAGTTGTTGATGTAAACGGAGTAAAGATTGGTGGTGGAAACTTCCAGGTGATCGCAGGGCCATGTTCTATTGAGACAAAAGAACAGATCACAGAAGTCGCAAACGATGTGAAGAATTCTGGTGCAGGATTATTAAGAGGAGGAGCTTTCAAACCAAGAACTTCCCCATACTCTTTCCAGGGACTTCATGGAGAAGGATTAGAATTATTATTAGAAGCTAAGAAAGCAACAGGACTTCCAGTTGTTACAGAGATCATGGATGCAAGTCATCTTCCATTATTCGAAGATGTGGACCTGATTCAGGTTGGAGCAAGAAATATGCAGAACTTTGAATTATTAAAAGAATTAGGAAAGATCAACAAACCAATCTTATTAAAGCGAGGACTTGCAGCAACGATCGAAGAATGGTTAATGAGTGCAGAATACATTATGGCAGGTGGAAATGAAAATGTAATCCTTTGTGAGAGAGGGATCCGAACATACGAAACAGCCATGAGAAATACGTTAGATCTTTCTGCAATCCCTATGATCAAGAAGAAATCCCATCTTCCAGTCATGGTAGATCCATCTCATGCAACAGGAATCAGAGATATGGTAGAGCCAATGGCATTAGCAGCGATCGCAGCTGGGGCCGATGGATTAATGGTAGAAGTTCATAATGATCCAGCCAAAGCATTATGTGATGGACCACAGTCACTGACACCAGAACAGTTTGATACATTGATGAAGAAGGTAAATAAGACAAGAGAATTCTTTCAGGCATTATAACTAGAAAAAATCTTGCTGAGAATTGTAAATTGGGATATACTATAACTAAAGAAAGAAAAAGACAACCCGGGAATCCATTGATTTCCGGGTGTTTGTCAGTTTTATAGATTCTAGGGAAAAAGGAGAGATATCTTATGAAAGTAATCGTCGGACTGGGAAATCCGGGAAAGAAATATGACAACACAAGACACAATATTGGATTTGAAGCCCTTGATTATATTGCAGACAAAGAAGGCATAAGTATAAATACAGGGAAACACAAAGCATTGATCGGAACTGGTTATATGGGAGGAGAAAAAGTCCTTCTTGTGAAACCACAGACATTTATGAACTTAAGCGGGGAAAGTCTTCGTCCAATCATGGATTTCTATAAATTAGAGCCAGAAGATTTTATCATTATTCATGATGATATCGACCTTGATGTTGGAAGACTGCGTATCCGAAGAAAGGGAAGTGCAGGGGGACATAATGGACTGAAAAGTATCATCAGTCATTTAGGAAGTATGGATTTCCCAAGGGTGAAGATCGGTGTTGGAGAGAAACCAAAAGGATATGATCTGGCAGATTATGTATTAGGACATTTTACAAAAGAAGAACAGGCAATCTTTGCGGAACGTTTTGATGAAGTGTACGATGCAGTACAGCTGATCGTTATGGGCGACATCACAGAAGCGATGAACCGCCACAATAAGAAAAAGTAGGGATAGAAAGTGTTAGAACATATATTAAAAGACGATCTGGTATACAGACAATTAAAGGATGAGGTCGAAGATTACTGTGGCCCGGTTCTTGTATCAGGATGCACCGATACAGCCAAATGGCATCTGACCAGTCTGATCGGAAATCATAAGAAAAAGCAATTTAAGATCATCATCGTACCAGATGAGAACAAAGCAAGACAATGGGTCGAGGCAAGTCATTTCTTTGGAGAAAAGGTTCAGTATATTCCGGCAAAAGATCCATTGTTTTATACAGCCGATGTTCATGGAAATGCAATCGCAAGAGACCGTATGCTGGCGATCAAGAAGATCGTGGATGACAAATGTGGAACCTTTGTGATGACGATCGATGCTGTGATGGATCAGGTTGTTCCATTAAGTGATATCAAGAATCATAAGATGACGTTTAAAATGGGAGAGACACTGGAAGAGGCAACGATCGCAGAAGAATTTGTTGCCAGAGGCTACGAAAAAGCACCATTTGTTGAGGCTCCAGGTGAGTTTGCTGTGCGAGGAGGAATCATTGATATTTTCCCATACACGCAGGAAAGCCCATATCGTATCGAACTATGGGGAGATGAAATTGATTCGATCCGAAGTTTTGATAAAGAAAGCCAAAGATCCATCGAAGAAGTCGATACTCTGACCATTTATCCGGCATCAGAGATCATTTTAAACCAGCCAAGGATTGAACATGGTCTTCGAAATATGGAAGAAGATTATGAGAAGTTATCACAGAAGTTTAAAAAAGAAAAAAAATATGATCAGGAAGCCCGCCTAAGAAAAGAAATGGACCGTGTTCGTGAGGAATTAAGGGAACTTCATATGTTGATCGGAGTAGAAGGTTATCTCCCATATTTTTATGAAAATACAGAATGCATCTTAGATTATTTTCCAGAAGAAAGCATGATCTATATGGATGAACCAAAACATATCAGAGAACGTGCAGATGCATTTTATCTGGAATTCTCAGAGAGTATGAAAAGTCGTCTGGAAGGTGGGTATCTTCTGCCTAAACAGGCAAATACGGTAACAGATTACGAGAGCATTTTATATCAGATTGAGAAACATAAGATGCTGTGTTATTCGATCTTATCTGCTGAGATCAATGATTTTAGAGTTGCTAGAACCTTATTTATGGATACAAAATCCATTCAGTCTTATAACAACAGTTTTGAGCAGTTAGTCAAAGATCTTACCAAATATCAGAGTAAGGACTACAGGATCGTTGTTGCTTCTCCATCTGTTACAAGAGCGAAACGTTTAAGCAGTGATCTGAGAGAAAATGGTTTGGTTGTGACCTATGATAAGGACTTGAAATACGGAGTGGAAGCAGGGCAGATCGTTGTCACAGCAGGAAAGCTTCTGACAGGAATTGAATATCCGGCAGCCAAATGGGTATTAATCTCAGAAGGAGACATTTTCAAAGGAAGAGAAGAAAAAAAGCGCCGAAAGAAAGAGAAGAAAAAACAAGGAGAAAAGATCCGAAGTTTTGCAGATATCAATATCGGTGATTACGTTGTTCATGAAAAACATGGAGTCGGTATTTACCGCGGAATCGAAAAGATCACAACAGATGGGGTTGAAAAGGACTACATCAGTATTGAATATCAGGGCGGCGATAATTTATTTATTTTAGCATCAGCCCTAGACCAGATCGCAAAATACGCAAGTGCAAATGCAAGAAAGCCGAAACTTCATAAATTAGGTGGAAATGAATGGAAGAAGACGAAAACACGTGTCAAAGGTCAAGTCAAAGATATTGCGGAAGAACTCGTGCAGTTATATGCACTAAGACAGGCAAAAGAAGGATATGTCTATGACAAGGACACTGTATGGCAGAAAGAGTTTGAAGAATTATTTCCATACGATGAAACGCAGGATCAGTTAAATGCGATCGATGATACGAAAAGGGATATGGAAAGCAAGAAGATCATGGACCGACTGATCTGTGGAGATGTCGGGTATGGCAAGACAGAAGTAGCGATCCGTGCAGCATTTAAGGCAGTAGACAATGGAAAACAGGTGGCGTATCTCGTACCAACCACGATCCTTGCACAGCAGCATTACAATACATTTGCACAGAGATTTCATGATTACCCGATCACCGTACGCATGATGTCTAGATTTTGTACAGCAAAAGAGCAGAAAGAGACGATTGAAGGACTCAAAAATGGAACGGTAGATGTCGTGATCGGAACGCATCGCTTATTGTCCAAAGACATGCAGTATAAGAATCTGGGACTGCTCGTAATTGATGAAGAACAGCGTTTTGGAGTGACACATAAAGAAAAGATCAAGACAATGAAAAAAGATGTCGATGTCTTATCATTATCTGCTACACCAATTCCAAGAACCCTGCATATGAGTCTGATCGGAATCCGTGACATGAGTGTATTAGAAGAACCACCGCATGACCGAAGAGCGATCCAGACATATGTTATGGAATATAATGAAGAACTGGTCAAAGAAGCGGTCTACCGCGAAATGACACGTGGCGGGCAGGTATATTATGTGTATAACCGTGTCAATAATATCGCAGAAGTGACAGCCGAATTACAGAGATTGCTTCCAGATGCGAAAGTTGCATTTGCACATGGACAGATGAAAGAACGCGAACTGGAAGAGATCATGATGGGATTTATGAACCATGAGATCGATGTATTGGTATCTACAACGATCATCGAGACAGGACTAGATATTCCGAATGTAAATACAATGATCATTCACGATGCCAACCAGCTTGGGTTGTCCCAGTTGTATCAGTTAAGAGGACGTGTCGGAAGATCGAATCGAAATGCATTTGCATTTTTGATGTACAAAAAAAACACACTGTTAAAAGAAACCGCAGAAAAACGATTACAGGCAATCCGGGAATTTACAGATCTGGGATCCGGTTATAAGATCGCAATGCGAGATCTGGAGATCCGCGGAGCAGGAAATCTTTTGGGACAGGCACAATCCGGTCATATGGAAGCAGTTGGATACGATCTGTATTGCAAGATGCTGAATGAAGCAGTCTTGAGATTAAAAGGCGAATTAAAAGACGAGGATGAATTTGACACAACACTCGATCTCGACATCAACGCATTTATTCCATCAACGTATGTATATAATGAATATCAAAAACTGGAATTATACAAACGTATTTCATCCATTGAATCCAAAGATGAAATGGAAGATATGACAGATGAGTTGATCGACCGTTTTGGGGAAATGCCGAAAGCAGTCTACAATCTGTTATATGTTGCATATTTGAAATCATTAGCTCACCATGCTTATATGACAGATGTGAAACAAAAAGGAGAAAAAGTCTCATTTGAAATGAAACCAGATGCAGCCGTGGATGTAGAAAAAATCCCAGCGATATTAGAAGAATACAAACGTGAATTATCTTTCCAGGCAGGCAAGAATCCGACGTTTGTACTGGATCTGTCAAAGACAAAGAAAGTGAAGCAGTTAGAAAAGATTGAACATTGTGTGAACTCGCTCAATTCATTGATAATCCGATAAGTTTGTGCTATAATATCGCCAGACATTAGCCTAATATAATCATAATATAAAGGAGAAAATGAAATGAAGAAATTAGCAAAGAAGTTGCTATGTTTAACTGCAGTTCTTGCGTTAACTCTTTCTTTATTTACAGGATGTAAAAGCAAGAATGAGAAGACATTATTTGAATATGCAGGACAAGAAGTAACATTCCAGGAAGCACATGTATATGCAAGAATCATGCAGTATCAGGCAGAAGCTCAGTACGGAGCATACTTCGGAGACAGCATGTGGTCTATGCAGGTCGGAACAGACAGCAAAGGAAAGAAGATCACAATGCAGCAGTCTGTCAAAGACAGCGTTATCAACCAGTTAAAACAGATCAAAGTTTTAGCAGCACACGCAGACGACTACAACGTGAAGTTAACAAAATCTGAGAAGAAGCAGATCAAAGAAAGCGTAACTGCCTTCGCAAAAGACTCAACAGGTAAGAAAGTCATGAAGAAGACAGAAGCAGATAAAGATATGATCCAGAAACTGTACGAAGAAAGCACGATCGCAAGTAAAGTTATGCAGGCGATCATCAAGAAAGCAAACGTTACAGTAACAGATGACGAAGCCAAAACTGTCAAAGTCTACAAACTTGTTTTCACAACAAAGACAACAGACAGCAAGACAGGAAAAGAAAAAGATATGACAGCCGCTGAGAAGAAAGATCAGCTAAAGAAAGCAAAATCCGCATTAAAGATGATCAAGAAAGGTCAGAGTATCAGCTCTGTAGCTAAGAAGTTCAGCGTAAACTCTGACAACGAAGAATCCTATACAAAAGGAAAAGCCACATTAGGAACAAAATTCGAAACAGCAGCAGCAAAACTTAAGAAGAACCAGGTAAGCGGAGTCGTAGAATTAGACGATGCATACGTGATCATCAAGATGTTAAATCCAAACGACACAACAGCAGCTGCATCAAACAAATCCACACTGCTTCAGGAAAAACAGCAGGCAGCATACGAGAAAGTCTACAAGAAGTGGACAAAAGATGCAGACAAGAAGTGGGATGACAAGAAGTCTGTAGATCAGGATCTGTGGAAAGAAGTTAAGTTCAAATATAAAGCTACAACAGCATCTACAGCAGCAACAACAACTACTACAACAGCAGCTAAGAACACAACAACAGCTGCGAAGAATAAATAATTATAAGAGAGTAAATAATTACAAGAAATAAAAAGACCGGAGATAACGGGAATAGTTATCTCCGGTCTTTTTGCCTTATTCCGTGATCACACAGGCGCCGAGTTGTTCATATGTATGAAT
>ERZ791773.530-NODE-530-length-14630-cov-3.141338_pt1 | contig 14630 bp, 15 predicted proteins | sample MGYA00509948_ERZ791773 | MGnify/ENA primary metagenome ERZ791773 (study PRJEB30046, sample SAMN00791987) | human gut metagenome | study: EMG produced TPA metagenomics assembly of the A metagenome-wide association study of gut microbiota in type 2... | reverse complement strand
ATGAGGCCTTGTCTTTATTTCATGGAGAATTTGAGGATAACAAAGATACCATTGTTGTGATTGATGAAATTCAGGAGTCATCTAAAGTTTATTCTATGATCCGTCAGTTTGCCAGAGAGTTTGAATGTGATTTTATCGTGACAGGAAGCTATCTGGGAAAGACCAGAGAAAAAGACTTTTTCCTCTCTGCCGGAGATGTGGATTCTCTTACTATGACCTCTCTTACATTTGCAGAATTTCTGGAAGCAGCAGGAAAGCGTGAACTGTATGAAACGATTGACCTCTATGGAGCATCCGATCATGCGCAGTATGATGAACTAAAACACTGGTTTGATGTGTATCTTCACATTGGAGGATATCCAGAGGTAGTAAAGGCCTATTTGGAGACGGGAAATCTGGAACAGTGCGCAGATATCATTGAGTCACTTATCAGGATTTTTGTGAAGGAATCCGGTCGGTATTTTGAGAGTCCGTTGGAAACGGCTACGTTTGAAAAGGTCTTCTCATCCATAGCAACGATGATGCTGAAAGAAAAGAAAGGTACAAAAGATCTGATTACAGATTTGACAAGCATCATTTTCAAGGAGGAGAGCGGACGGATTGCGAAAAAGACGGTTAATTATGCCATCAGCTGGCTTTATTTGTCTCATCAGCTGGGATACTGCAGCAAGAGTGTGAACTGTGATAACCTGAATATTGTGGAAAACTGCAGGTACTATTTTATGGATCTGGGGATAGCAAATTATTTCCTTTCTCTGACTGGTTCCATGCAGGAGACCATTGATGGATGTCTGTGTGAGAATTTTGTGTATCTGATGCTCTTAGAGCGTATCAGAAGACGCGAAATTGCTGGGCAGGTCCCGTGGTTTGGCACGGATGAGGAAAGCAGCGGTGAATTGGATTTCTATGTGCGCAGTCGGTTAAATCATAAAAACTATGGACTGGAAGTGAAGCGTGGAAATGAAATCGCAGTAACAGCTAATAAGTTGCTGGATAAAGGACGTTTGGACTTCGTGTACAGTCTGAAAAATACTTACGGCGGTATCAATGAAAATAAACGTGCAGTTCCGCTGTATCTGGCTGGAAGGATACCATTTGATTGTTAAAATAAGATTATAAATCTTCCAGAACAGAGTATGTATGAATGGTATTAAATAGTCATAACAATAAAAAAGTCTGTAAAGGCCGTTTTCTCGTACTGAAAAAAACGAAAAAACGGCCTTTATACTTTTTAATCAGTATTGTAAAAACGACCGTTTCTGTGATACTGATTTGACATAGGAAAATGTTGTGAAAAGGGTGCAATAAAAATGCATCCTTTTTGTTATACAGGGGGATGGATTATGCTATATGGATATGTCCGCATTTCAACGCCGGGACAGAACATTGACAGGCAGATCAGAAATATTCATCGCAGATATCCGGTGGCACTTATTGTTCAGGAGATTTACACAGGCCGGACATTGGATCGTCCGAAATGGAGAAAACTGCTGAAACAATTAAAGCCTGGAGATATCATTATTTTTGATTCTGTTTCCAGAATGGCACGAGATGCAGAAGAAGGATTTGAAGAATATCAAAAGCTGTATGCAAGTGGAATTGAACTCATATTTTTACAGGAACCTCATATCAACACAGAGGTTTACCGAAGAGCATTGCAGGTTTGCATTCCAAAGACCGGAACCAAAGTGGATGTTATCCTGGAAGCTGTAGAAAAGTATCTGATGCTGCTTGCTAAAGAGCAGATTAAGATTGCATTCGATCAGGCCCAGAAAGAAGTTGATGATCTTCGTCAGCGCACCATTGAGGGAATTGAAACAGCCAGAATTAATGGAAAAGTATTAGGCCGCCCAAAAGGCAGGCATTATGCTACAGAAAAAGAAATTCAGGCTAAACGGTTAATGCAAAAACGAGCCAAAGCATTTGGTGGTGATTTGAGTGATTCCGATTGCATGAAGGTAATTGGGGTTTCCAGAGGAACTTATTACCGATACAAAAAGGAATTATTGCATATTTAAGAATGTGTAGGTCTGCAAATCAATCACGGGAAATTAGAACAATGTTTTTATATAGTGGACATATGGTTGGATTACAGCAGACAGAAACATGGAAGTGCACCAGTTAAAACGGCACAAATACTGCAAATTAGCGAAACTAAAAAATAAAAATTCCTATATGGCCGTTTTTTCGGGGAGAAAAAGTACGAGAAAACGGCCTTTTCTATTTTTTATTAAATTTAGTGCGGTATAGGATCTTTTATAGAGAGTACGGATAGTTTGCCTGTTCAATAGTGTGTCTGCCTATATCGTACAAACAGAATTTAAAATTTAGCGATAATGCTTCCGGGAACATAGTTCGGAAGTGCGCTGTATGGAATTTTCCAGTGCCGGGTTCCGACCAGTTTAGTGGCGGGTAATGTGCCGTTTCGAATCAAGCGGTAGGCGGTGGATGTGCTGATTTTTGTCAGTTCACAGAATTCTTTGAGGGTCATGTATTTAGTGTTTTCCATGCGGAATCTCCTTTCGTGGATGATTGTGATTATGAATATGTTGGTGCTTAATGACAATTTATGACACGTCATAACATATCAATAATTGTCAGAACGTGTACACATGATAATTACTTAGCTATACGTTTATATCGAAGCAGGAAATAAAAAATGCTAAAAATAGATTCAGTTTCGCGTACATGCTAATATTGATTTTATGAAAAAGGAGTTTTAGATAAAATGAAAAATACAAAAAAGGCAGATATTCATATAAGGGTTACTGCGGTAGAAAAAAGAAAATTAGAAAAAGCCGCTACCAAGAAAAAAATGACCTTAAGTGAGTATATTTTAAAGAGTTTATCAGATTCAAATGACAGGTTAAACTATATGGAACTGTTACCTGCCTATACGGAAATAGCAGACCGATTGAATGAAATTTGTCATGTGGCCCAAAATGATCCAGATTGTGATTTACGAAAAAGAATTTTAGAGATTGTGGAGAGGGAGAAGAAATGTACGAATTAGATTACGGTCATTTACTGAATAAGGCAGGTAAGTTCAATTATTGCAAAGAGGAAAGTGTAGGAAATCTCATTCGCTATATTGCGAGGGACAGGGAACAGGAGGACAAACGTGACGAATTATTGGCATGTGGAGTATGGGGATGCTTGGATATATTGGGGACGGATGGAATAATTGGTGATTTTAGGCTTGCACGTTTATGTTATAAGCGGCGAGGCGTGTTTGGCCGTTATGTAGATCACGAAATTTACGAGTTTTCTGGGTATGAACTGATGAAATTTAAGGAGTGCCACATTAGCTGTGAAATGGTCGCCAGAGAACTTGCAAGGAATATTTACAATGAAGGTTTTCAGGTATTCTGGGGAATACATCTTAAGGATATGGATAGTTTGCGGGTTCATGTACATTTTGCTGTAAATACAGTGAATTTTAGAACTGGCAGGAAACGGCATGAAAATATGACGGCTACAAAAGAGCGGCAAAAACAGATGCAGAGGATTATTGAACGAATAATTTTTCAGGCAAGAAATTATTGGGAACCGAATCCTAAAGATTCTCAAAGCGAATTTTCGCTGTATGATTTGCTGCCGGGAAATCCTATTTCCAAAGAGTGAAGATATATATTATTTCCCTGAGCAGGAATAAATAAGTTCCTGCAGAGACCAGGCCTACAGTTTACAATCTGTTCCTGGTCTCTTTCATTTTAAGGAGGACGAATATATGTCAGCAAACGTGGAGACTATGTTTTACACCAGAACAAAGCCATGGCACGGCATGGGAACCTGTGTGGAAGAAGCACCGGATTCCAAGGAGGCCTTGCGTGTATCTGGCCTTGACTGGAACGTGATCCAGCAGCCTATTCAGACGAACAATGGACTTGGAATCCCCGGATATCGTGCAAATATCCGTGAGAGTGACAGATCAGTTCTGGGTGTGGTATCCGACCGCTACAAGGTAGTACAGAACCGGGATGCGTTTTCTTTTACTGATGCATTGCTGGGAGAAGGTGTAACTTATGAGACAGCCGGATCTTTACAAGGTGGAAAGAAAATCTGGCTGCTTGCGAAGTTGCCAGAGAAATATGTCATAGGAGAAGATGAAATTACTCCATATCTGGTATTTATGAATACACATGATGGAACCGGATCTATTAAAGTGGCAATGACTCCGATCCGGGTTGTATGCCAGAATACGTTAAATCTGGCGCTGGAGACAGCACAGAGAAGCTGGGCTGTCAAGCATATCGGTGAGCCTACACAGCGCCTACAGGATGCCAGAAATACGCTTTTCTATGCGAGTTCCTACATGAGAGAACTGGAAAGCTGTGTAGAGGAGCTGTCGGCAAAGAAATTAGCAGATCAGCAGGTATATGATTATATCAATGCATTGTTTCCGTTAATCCCTAATGCCAGTGAGCAGCAGCGCAAGAATGTCCTGAAATTAAAGGAAGATTTAAAAGAACGGTATTTTGAGGCACCAGATCTGCAGCATGTAGGCAAGAATGCGTATCGTTTTGTGAATGCGGTTTCGGATTTTGCCACTCATGCAAGGCCGCTTCGTATGAGCGAAAACTACAGAGAAAATCTTTTCTCACGGACGGTAGATGGAAATGTTTTGATTGACCAGGCGTTTGAGATGATGAAAGCAGCCTGAGAGAAAAATTATGGAGGAAACGAAGATGCCTTGGATTATTGTTAAAATTATGATTCAGATTTTTATGCCGAAACCGTAGACTTGTGATGGAGAAGGGCCGGACAATGGTTGCTGGATTCAGTAACGGTTGTTCCGGCTTTTTATATCCTGAAAAGAAGTTTTTTATGGAATTATACAGAGGAATTGTATAAGAAGATTATTCAATGACAGAGTGCTATATTGTCATTGTTATAATTATAGAAATGCAGGGAGGAAATGCGGCATGAAAAACAAAAATGAAGTGCTGAAAATTGTTGTAGGTCTGCTCATTATAGCAGCTGTGATTTTTGGTGTATTATCGAAAGGAAAGTCTGGTTCTAGCACGGGCGGTTCAGAAAGCGATTCAGGTTCCAAAGCTGCTGAATCGGGTAATACAAAGCAGGTGTCATCTGCTGAATATGTAAATAATGAACGCTATCTGTGTGATGTAGCGCTGGGCTTCCGCTTTGATGAAAATCTGTTTTTCAATAAGGGCGATAAAGAAGCTAAAATTATACTGGATGGAAAAGAAGTTGCCACAATAGACAAAGAAGATTCTATTTACATGAAAGCTTATCTAAAAGAAGGAAAACACAAGGTTACAATCAAAACAGGATGGCTGGGAGATTCCTCTGTTGAATTTGAAGCGGTCAGAAGAGAGACTAATTGTTTTGCATATGAGCTTAAAGATAAAGGAAAAAAGGTGAATATCGAAGAAGACAAATCTTATAACTTCCCATCCGATGACAGCAGATATATTTGTCTTGGGGATTACAAAATCATTAAAAATGACATTATGACAGCTGATTTCTATGAAAGTGGCTATATGCAGATTGGAAATTTATATCTCACATTGCCATATTATCCGGATATGGAAGACACAGATAATGGATTCCATGGAAATATGTATGATTACTATAAAACAGGTGATGTTGATTTCTGGTCTGAGGATCTGGCAAACTATGATACAGAGGACGCATTGAAGCAGCTTCTGAAGGACGGCATTTTAAAGGATGAATACAGTGAAATAAATGATATAAAGGCCTTTTCGGTGGAGGGATATCCAGCGGTATCATGCAAGTATATTCAGAATTGGGATACCGATTTGGATACGCAGGATTATCTGGATGACATATGCGGCAAAAGAGCATCTACGGTGCATGCAGCTGTGCTTTACTGCGAAGGAACGGTATATTTCCTGACTGAGGATATGACATTTTTATCAGACGAACTGCAGGACATTGCATTCCAGGAAGCACTTGATTCATTCACTATTGTTGAAGATGAGGAAGCCGATGAAGAAACACAGGAGACCGTGGAAGAAAGCTCAGAAAGTATGCTTATGCCGGAAGTAACGATGGAAGAATCTACAGAGGCGGTCATTGAACCGAAGACTGCAGAAGAGACAATGGAAGCTGAGGATACTGACCGGGAGTATATTTTGCCGGGAAGTGATGCCACATATCTTGCTGAAAAGGAATTAACGAACTTAAGCCAGGATGAACTGCGGTATGCTGTAAATGAGATTTATGCACGTCATCATAGAAGATTTAAAGATGCTCAGCTACAGGCCTATTTTGATGCCAAGAGCTGGTATACTGGCACTGTAGAGCCGGAGGATTTTGATGAAAAAACATTGAATGCATATGAAAAAGAAAATGTAAAAGTCATCAGAGCATATATCGAAAAAACAAAGTAATACGATTAATTTTTATAGTGGCTGGTCATTTGCATATTTAAAGCAGATGACCAGCTGTTTTCTTTTGTATTTGGTATTTTATTAGTGCATAGTTCATTGGAAGTGTGTAGGAAGAATATTCAGAAAGAGAGTGATATATTGAAAGTGAAAGGAGATGGAAACTTTTGGCAGAGAAGAAGCAGGCTGGTTATGGAATGGCTGGAATTTATAAGGAAATTGCTGAAATTGCAGGTGAAGAGATTGCGAAGACCATCCACGCAAATTTTAAAGGACAGCAGGTCGTTTTTCCTAATAAGCTTTATTCTTCACAGTACACGGCAGAGAAAATTCAGTCTGAATATAATGGAAAAAATATTAAGCAGTTGGCAATGAAGTATGGTTACACGGAGCGATGGCTCAGAAAAGTAATTAAAGACGCAGAGGAGAAGTAGGTATGGGAACGTATACGCTATATGGTTTGAAATTACAGTATCCGGCCGATGTGGAAAGCTATGCCAGAGAATTTCGCGATTATCGCAGTCGCAAAGATGAACTTCTGGCAAGGTTTGACAAGATGTATCGAGATTATGGCTCTATGGATACCATGATGAATAAAATTGATAATGATATCGAAGCTCTGCTTGCTGAGCTTGTAGAATATTATGTAAATCAGATGGTGGACAAGGGATTTTATGATCTCAGCGGGGATATGTTCATATCCAAATACTGGAATCAGGTAACGGACAGTATCCGGTCAACAGATGCAGTTGATAATGTACGCGAAAAATATGAAGAGATCATAGCAGGAAAGGAGCAGGCTGCAGAATACCGCAGAATGCGTAAGGCAAACCGTGGCCGCTGGCAGGGCGGTGGATTTGGTGTTGGAGGTGCTATAAAAGGTGCGGCAGTAGCAGGTACTTTTAATGCGATCGGTGGAGTAGGCCACAGCATGGCAAATGCTGTTGGGAATCTTGATTCCAGTATTGCTGCGTCCGGGGAAAAGAGAAAACTGTATACAAGTAAGAATACCAAAGAAGATATTAGATCTGGATTGGATACAGACTTCTTTTATATATTCCTGGCTCATCTGAAAATGTGTCGAGAAAAAACAGGAGAGATTTTTAAAGAGCGAACCAAGGAAGCACTGAATCGGGTTAATAACATGGTAGAGAACATTGAAGGGCGTGATCTGCCAGAAGAGGAAAGGAAACGTCTGATTAAGGAAATGCTGGAACTGGATCCTTATAATTACAGACTGTATCACTACCTGTTAATAAAAAGGGGAGATAAAACCGGAGAATTACAGAAATTGGCTGCGCATTTTGCTGCTGGTGATTATCTTAGTTCCTGCAAGCGAGATATTCTTGCAGATATTTATAATCATACGAATGCAAAAACACTGGCAGAATGGAACGCTGTGAGAGAACAGTTATGCGCTTCTATTGAAGCAAATGGAGTGAAACAGGCTGCTTATGAAGATATTCTTGCAGATGTTGATGAGAAAATAGAAAAGAGAAAGCAGATTGAGTGTACTTTTGATGGAGTAACCTATGATTCCATTGAACAGATGGAACAGGCCAAGGCAGAAAAAGCAAAGCTGGAATCCATGACCCAGTTGGATAAGCTGGGAACAGAATTTGAACTGCGGCAGGCCAAAGAAGCGATTGAAAATCTGGAACTGGAATTATATCCAAAGGACGCTTATATTGAAAAGGTTGAGACAGCTCTTAATGCCAAAATTCTGGAGCGTGAAAATCATGAAATTGACGAGATTGTAAATTCCATAGATACATTGAATACCCAGAGTGTAATGGATGCACACAGAAAACTTCAGGAACTGCAGGTTGAGCAGGCTAATAAGACAGAAGCAATGGAACATGTGCAATATATTGTAGATCATCTGGATGAAATTCAATGTACTGTTGATGGTGTATTGTATTCTGATTTTGACACGGCAAATGAGGCGAGGGCAGAAAAGAAAGAGTGCGAGGACCTTATAGGGCGGTACATATTTTCCAGTGAAGAGCAGGTTGCGGCGGCCTTAAAAGAATTGGCTGTACTTCCAATTAAACATCTTGACAAAAAAATTTACGAGGAAAAGATTCATGCACTCCGGTTGGAATACAGAGAAAAGCAGATGTTGGAGAAAGCAGGCCAGTATTTTGAATCAGATCAGTATGAAGCAGCTATAAAGGATTTAAAAACGTCTGATTTACCGGATACATCGAAAGAAAAGCTGAAAAAAGAATTGGATCATACACTTTCTGAAAAATTTGCTGAGAAGATAGAAGAAAGCCGGAAGTATACGAAAAAGACGCAGTGGGGCAATATCATCATTGGTATGGCAATTATTCTTGTGATTGGATATTTCTTGAGCTCAGTTTTCCCAATCGTGTTTATGATAGCAGTTGTACTGGATGTTCTGTGTTTGGCAGGAACAATCATGGAAAATAAGAAGCGCAAAGGTTATAAGGGTAGTTATGAATTTATCAAAAAGTTAGAAAGCTACGGTTATGAGTTCCAGTAAAATCGTGCTATCCAAATTTTGGGATATATATTATTTATGTGAATCATAAGAAACAAGGCAAATAGATAGAGGCAGGATTGATGAAAAATGTCAGTCCTGCCTCTATTTTTGTTGCCATGCAGATCAAGAACGTGCATGTAGCACGTTCGGAGAAAGGAGATACAAAATGAGACAGATGTCACAGAAGGAACGCTTGGATGCAATGTTGGATCGGCCTATTCCGAAAAAGAAGGTTGGTATTGTGCATTTAGAGATGGTAAAGGAGAGCCGACGGTTATATGGAACCAGCCGTTTCCGTACACCAGAAGAGGCTGCGAAAATGGTAATGCCTATGTTTGAACGGGCACATCGGGAGATGGTACTTGTCATGACCATGGATAGCAAGCTGGAAATTCAGGCTGCGGAGATTGCAGCAGTGGGTGGATTGAATTATTGCTATATAGATATGAAGGAGATTTTTAAGCTTGCAATTCTGAATAATTCAGCTTATATCATTTGCGTTCATAATCATCCGTCCGGGGATGTGAGTCCAAGTCTGGATGATGATAAAATTACAAAACGGATGTGGAATGCAGGACAGATTCTGGGAATTGGCCTGATCGACCATATCATTGTGGGAGAATCTGGATACTACAGCTATAAGGAAGAAGGACGGATGCCAGAGGAAGCGGAGCAAAGCAACGAATATGCATGATATGCGTATAGTGCAACGAATATAAAGACGGTCTGATGGAAAAAACACCTGTCAGGCCGTCTTTGCTGCAGATGCAGAAGGAGGATAAAAATGATTCGGTTAATGAATGCAGATGAAATTGAATGCAGGGTTGGAACGATTGGAGAACGAGGTCTGAGCCTGCTCCTGTATAAGGATGCCAGAGTTGATCAGCGTATTTTAGATGAAACCTTCACGGAATTTGGGTGGAGACGGACACATCAGGAAATCGGCGGAAAACTGTTCTGCACAGTAGAGGTATGGGATAAAGAGAAGAAACAGTGGATTCCAAAGCAGGATATTGGTACAGAAAGCACGGCAGAGAAGGAAAAAGGCCAGGCATCAGACAGTTTTAAACGTGCGTGTTTTAACTGGGGGATTGGCAGAGAACTGTATTCAGCCCCATTTATCTGGATTCCGGCTGAAAGGGTGGAAATCGGTTATGATGGCAAACGTTATGTCACAAGAGAACGTTTTAGCGTGGAATCTATTACTTATGATGAGAAACGTGAAATAAGCGGACTGGTGATTTGTAATAGTAAGGGCGTTTCGGTTTATGAAATGCACCAGCAGAAACATGCTGTATCAAATGAAAAAATTACAGGGACACCGGAGCAGGCAAAAGCGCAGTTATCAAAAAAGATGCGTGGGGATTTGGAAAAAGAACTGCAGCGCACTGGAGTTTCTATGGAAACGGTTCTGGCAAGGTACAATCTGAGTGATATCAGTCAGATGCTTCCGGAACATTACCGGGATGCTATGAGTGGGTTGCGGAAGTCAAAACCAGTGGCAGCGTAGAGAAAGGAGATTAGTAATGAATAGAGGAAGAATGGATCAGGTTGTAGAGATGGCAAAGTGGAGTATGGTAGATTTTGACTCTGTGAAAAATCAAATTGTATTTCGTATTATCAATGGCAGGATGAATGAAAAAGAATTGCAGTCATTGGCACATATTCCGGTTATGAATCTGGCTGTTATTTTTGTGGTGCAGTTTGGCCAATCGGATGAGATGGGGGTGAGTATAAGAATTTCAAAGAAACTTTTGGAACATTGGGAAATAAATTTACAGGATTTATGGAGAATTGCTTATGAAAATACATGTCTTAGATGTCCTGCGAAGTCAGATTCTTTGGATCATCTTTTAAGAAGAATCGTAATGTGTGACATTCCGGATCCGAAGGAACAGGAAAAAGTTTTGGAGATGCTGGACAGTACGAAAGATAACGAGTCAGAGGAGCTGATCGTTTTGAGCAACAATGTGAGCGCTTATGGAGCGTCTTGCATGATATATGGAGATGCATTGAAAGAGTATGCAGTATGGAAGCAGAGCGATTTGGTGATTTTGCCTTCCAGTATTCATGAAGTACTGTTAGTCAAATATGATGGAAGCTATGATGTAAGGTGGCTTTCACGCATGGTATCTGATATTAATATCAGTGACGTTGCGGAGAATGAGCGGTTGTCGGATAGCGTGTACATTTATCGTTGGAAACAGGATGTTTTGGAAGATACGGAAACAGGAAAAAGAATCAGACCGGGATATGATGGAATCACAAAACTTGTGGAAGAAATGCAGCAGGCATCCTGAATTTAAAATACTATGTTATCAGAGGACAGTGTATATGTCATTGAAAGAATTGATTAAAATGTTTTTAACGGAGCGTCTGGATATTGTGATAAAGGACGTATGTACAGAGGACACGAAGAAAATTATAGAGCAGGGGGAACGGATTATCAATGATTTGCCAGATCAGGATAGGGAAGCCGTTCAGGCTTATGTGAATGCGTTTTTGGATGGAGAGGCAGAGAAAACGGAACAGGCTTATCTTGGGGGAATTGGAGATGCAGTCTGGGTCATGACAAAATGTATTAAAATGATTATGAAGCGTTCCGAAGAGTAGAAAGACAGGAAAGACCGTCCAGCGGGTAACTCTGCATGGACGGTCAGAAATAAGAATGGAGGATTGGAAGCATATGTGTAAAATCATATCGACTTTGGGAATGGAGCGGGAAGCATGGCTACAATTACGGAAGGGCGGGATTGGTGGATCAGATGCAGGAGCCGTCTGTGGACTGAATCCTTATAGAAGTCCGATGGCAGTTTATTACGAGAAAACATCAGATACTATCGACTTATCGGATAACGAGGCTATGCGTCAGGGACGGGAACTGGAAGATTATGTGGCACAGAGATTTATGGAAGAGACGGGATTGAAAGTGCGGAAATCCAATAAGATGTACTGGAGTACGGATTATCCGTTTATGTATGCAGATGTGGATCGGCTGATTGTAGGTGAGGATGCTGGTCTGGAATGTAAGACTGTGAGTCCGTATAGTGCAGATAAGTGGGAGGATGGTGCAGTGCCGCTTCATTATCTGGTTCAATGCTATCATTATATGATCGTGACAGGAAAGCGGTGCTGGTATATTGCAGCTTTGATCTTTGGACAGAAATTTCTTTATTCGAAGATAGAATGGGATGAAATATTTGCGAATCAGATCATTGCATTGGAAGAGGATTTCTGGAATGGCTGTGTTGTGCCGAAAAGGATACCACTGCCCGATGGTTCGGATTCCAGCAGTGCTGTACTGGAGGCGTACTTTCGTGAATCAAACAACGAAGGTGCAGTAACATTAACGACAGATATAGAGAACAAATTGGAGCGAAGGCAGGCGATTGCAGAGAAAATAAAACAGCTGGAACAGGAAAAAACTCAGATTGAGCAGGAAGTCAAGCTGTTTATGGATGGTCATAGTTTTGCTAATAGTGAGCGGTATCAGGTTTCGTGGCAGATGGTCGATTCCAAGCGTGTGAACACGAAAAAGCTTAAGGCAGAACAACCAGAAATTTATAAGAAGTATCTGCAGGTGAATCAGAGCAGTAGGTTTACGGTGAAGGTGGCATGAACGGGAAAAATATCGCAATATCGCACAGATGATATTCTCTACGATATTGCGATGCCCCTTATGGTAACTTGGTCATTTGAATTGTGGTGTTTTGTATATTGTGAATGCGATCATCATGCATCTTTTTAGTGATCCCTGATATATTATGTAGAGTTGTTAAATCGTTATGAAATTGGGGGTCTAAGAATAAAGGCAAGTATACATCCACATAGGCTTTATGAAGTTGGATGTCGTATTTTACAAGCGATTCATTGATATGATGACATTTTTCAAGTTCATTTGGTTTGTACTTCCAATAAAAATATTTTAATAAATAACGTTGTAATTTTGAACTAAGATAAGAACTTTTCAAATGATTGTGAATGGAACGTGAGAGATTCTTATGAAATTTTTCATGCTCCTGTTCATGTAATTCATCATACTCCTGGCAGAGATAGTCAAATCGACATAAGAAAGAAATGGATTTGCCATCGTTTACTTCAAAAAGATATTCAATAAGACAATTTAGATAAAAAATAAAAAAGTCTTGCTGTTTAACAGTCTCATTCATTCTGTCTAAATTTATTTTGAATAATTTAAGAAACTGATTTCTTTCTGTGTGGCTGGGCAATTTATCTTTAATAGGTGATATATTAGCTGTCCCATCTTTGCCACATATAATGTCGATTGCGATTTGTTCCAGCAAATTGTAAGTCGTTTCTTCGGGGGGTGAGTCCTTGCTGGCATAGTTTAAAATCTGTTTAATAATATCAGTAGAAGGATTCAAAACTAGGGTGTTACCGCAAAAAAGTCTCTCAAAAAACCAAAATGAAATATCAATTTCTACTGGCTGGTCATCAGTGTTAAGATCATAGCAGCACGAAGTGAAGATTTCATAAAGATTTAATTTTGAATATAATTTGCAAAAATGGTTGGTAGAAAGTTGCTCAATATAGTGTCTCATTATTGGAAGAAAGGGCTTCCAACGGATGGATAAATATCGCAAACGCGGAACAATGGTATATTGCAAGGTCCATGGGGTGTTAAGACCGGGCCGATTGTCTGTTATTGTTTGAAACCAGTACATGGATTCGATAAATTGAAATAAAAGAGGCCGAAAATCTACGGTCATTTTTGAGTTGTGATAGTTGATGGTTGTATTGGTAAAATCGAGGCATAGTCTGCTGTAATGCAAACAGTAAGTGTATATAATACCTAAATACTTTTTTAAGATTGCATTGTCGGTCCGTAAAATATTGACATAATTCTTTTGAGGTAAGGTGCCAGACCAGAAGTAGTTCCTGAATTTTCCATGAAGAATTTGAATTTTTTGAAATTCAAGTTCACTTATATCAATACCTAGTTTTCTGATGCGATCCATTCCCCAGTTGTATAGTTCTTTAAAAAATGTAGAGATATAATCTGTAGAACTTTTTCGTTGGGTAAGAATTAGATTGATTTCGAAAAATGGAAGCATAAAATGCTTGAATAAGTATCGGTTGGGATTTGGTTTTCCCTTGTCCAGAGAAAAAATGTTTCCTTCGCATGTCGTATATTTCCACTCCAATTTTTCCCATGCAAAATTGACTAATATTACAGGATTTTCAAAATCTTTTGAGATTAGTCGAGTAATGTAGCTGGCAAGTTTTGATTGATTATCTGAGTCATAGTGCATTTCCTGAAAAACATGCATAATACAATCATGGTATGAAATAGTTTCTGCATTTTCTTGCGCAATTTCAAGTAATGCATATGATTGAAGCGAATCGAAAAATTGTTCTAAAGGATCATAAATGGAACAAAGAATCTTAAGTTCCAATAAAGTTCGAGATGCCCTTCGGAAAGGATCTCTGCTGATCATATTAAAATAGGAATCTAATTCGTGAAAAAATTTGAGACTTTCTATTCTATATTGAGATTTGGATTTATAGTAGCTTCTGGCAATTTCTTCTAAGAGCAAATGGTAATGGTATCGTTTTGGAGTCATTTGTATGTCAGTACCTCCTCATATAATTTTAGTTTGTCTTGGCGACCCGCCTGTTAGATTTCCTTTCTTAAGTATATCATAGAGTCACCGGTAAAAAAATTCGCGAAGAAAAAATTTGAGAAGATTGCAGGAGAGTTTAAATGAAATTAGTGTATGATG
>ERZ791773.504-NODE-504-length-15143-cov-3.512792_pt1 | contig 15143 bp, 13 predicted proteins | sample MGYA00509948_ERZ791773 | MGnify/ENA primary metagenome ERZ791773 (study PRJEB30046, sample SAMN00791987) | human gut metagenome | study: EMG produced TPA metagenomics assembly of the A metagenome-wide association study of gut microbiota in type 2... | reverse complement strand
TCTACCAATGTTGACAATAATTCTTTACATGTATATTTCCGCTCGAGCTTTTTTTCGAGCAGACGATAAATGAACGGTGCCAGAAAATAGATCAGGAAATTGCGATATAGCTCTGACTGAATCAGATCACATTTTGCCCAGGCCATAACATCGTCTCCGGTGGGACCATGTTCAACCAACAATTCTTTTAATGTTCCAAGTTTGCGGATTGTCCGAGAGGTAGATTTTCCGTTACTGTCGATGTAGGATTGCTTTATATAAAAAGACTCAGCGTTTTTTGATTTCAAAACAAGAATAGAAATTGACGTTCTGGCAGAGATATGTTAGATTGGTGAGTAAATTATAATCATTTGGAACAGGGAGATGGCGTATGAATTTAAAGCGGGGACTGGATGAGATGGTTTATGACCTGTTTATTGACGAACTTTACAACGGTGTATTTCATGCCGGAGAGAAAATTGATCCGGCGGCACTGACAGAATCTTTTCAGATTAGCCGCACACCGGTTATCCAGGCCTTAAAGCGCCTGGCCAGTGAAAAAATTTTGGAAGTGAGCAGCGGTGGAAAATATTTTATTCCGGACCCGGATACCAGGGAGATGCTCTGGCGGACCACCATTCCGAAGGGAACGCCACTGGGGGATGATGTAGACATCCGTTTCCTGGCAGAGCGTTTTGAGTTTGTAGGTGGTAACATCAAGAACTGCATCCTGAACGCAGCCTTTCTGGCTGCGGCGGATGGGGATGGAAAGACGGTTACCATGAAGCATTATCTCATGGCCATCAAGTACGAGTTTGTGAAAACCGGTAAGGTATTTACCCGGGCGGATTTTGAACCCTACGCCTATATGGTAGGCCTGGGAGACCAGGAGGAGGATTAGGGAATGGAGCTTGCAGTCATATCAAAGGAGGAGGCTCTGTTTCAGATCGAGGAACTTCCGGAGATGGTCCGAAGCATGCTGGGACATGACACCGTGGTGTTTGCTGCCCGGGATGATTTTGGCAATGTGATCAGCAGCGCGGTTTATTCTTACAGCGACGCGTACCGGAATGAGGCATGGCTTGTATGGTTTTATACCATACCGGAATACCGGTTTTTAAATGTTGCGTCCAGAGTTCTGTCCTTTGGGGAACAGGAGTTTCTGGAGCAGGGGATCCGCCAGATCCGGGTGAGCTTAAGACAGCCCATGGAAGAGGCGGTTTCTCTTTATTATTTCCTGACCCATATGGGATATCAGCCGGTTTCCCTTGGATATCATATGATGCAGTATGATGTTTCAAGCGTGACCGGCTGTTCGCGTATTCAGAAATTTATTCATGATCCACAGCTGGTGCCGATGCCTGTGGACGCGGAGCAGCTTGGATATCTTTTGCGGGAAAATCCGCAGCTCCCGGCAGCAGAGCGGGACCGGCTACGGTTTTTGGCGGATCCCGCGCGCAGTCTTTTTTATGGACGGGGAGGACACCTTGACGCCTGCGTGCCGGTCTGTCAGGAACAGGCACAAATCCGGGTTATGGAGCTTTATGTTGGGCCAAAGATTACAAGGCCAACCGCGCGTCTGACCATGCTGGCCCAGCTTGCACAGACCATCCGGAACCTGGAAGAGCCGCCGGAGCAGATCTTACTGGAAACGGAGGATCCACGGCTTACCAGTCTTTACCGGGGACTGTTAGGCAGAGAAAAAGCGGATATCCGTGCACAGCAGTATATCCGGTACTTATAAGGAGATAGCAGAATATGGGAAAAGAAAATGAGGATGGCCAGCAGAAGCAGGAGCAGAAGCAGGAAGAAATCCGAATTGTAAAAACAGAGACTCTGGAACAGATGCAGGAGCAGACGCTGGAACAGGGAAAACTCAGCCAAAGCCAGTATGCGTATATTCAGAACCTGAAGCATTCCGGTGAGCAGCAGGGGGATACCGCATATATCGAGGCGGGACAGCAGAGAATGCTTCCGGTGATAGAGAGCCGCATGAAAGAGACGAAACAGCAGGAACTGCGCGGTGAAGAGGAAATGCAGAGCTATGTAGCCCAGGGACCGGAAAACGAGCAGAAAGAGCTCCATACACTTTCGGAACAATCGATGGAACAGCGGAATACACAGGCTGACCCGGAACTTTCCAGCGAGATTGCCAAAAAGCGGGAAATTGAGCCCCAGGAAGGACTGCGTGAAGCAAGTGTGAGGCAGAAGCAGACGTATCTGAACCATCTGGGTCAGTACCGCCAGGCAAGAAAAAAACTGGCTGAGCTTGCGAAAGGGAAAAAATTTAAAGCACTGAAGGGGTATCTGGCAGAGTTTGACCGTTACACAAACGAAGAGGATGTCCTCTACAGCAGGGTGCGGGAACGGCTTTTCGACCGGATACGTGGCGAGGCACAAAAACTTCAGAATCCGGATAAGCCGGAAGACGCGCCGGCAGAGGATGTGACAGAGAGCTTGCGGGAGTGTCTGACCGAGGCGCAGGCGTATACAGAAGCGGTTCATCAATACGGAGAGACCATGAATTTGATCCAGGAAGTCCTGGAGGAAGAAGAAACAGACCAGCTCATGGTTCCATATCACGGAGAGATGGTCCGGAACGCCAGGATTCAGGTGGCCCTGGAGGCTGTGGAAAAAGAAAAAACGATCTTTTCTTCTTCGGAGTTTAAACGGATCGCGGACCGGCTGAAAGCTTATCAGTCTGCGCTGCTCCGGGAAGGAGCGGACAGTCCGGCAGCTGCAGCAGCGCTTCAGAATGTGCTGGATGCGGCGGAGAGCTATATGATTGAAAAACTGACCGGGAAAATGCGGGATCCGAAAACCGGAGAACCGGTGAAGGAGGTAGCACGGATTTCCCGCATGATCTTTTCAGACCAGTTTTCCCTGCAGGACGAAACGGCAAAAAGCACGGGTTTGACAGAGGAAGGATTCCGGCGGCTGAAATTTGCCTTTAAGATTCGCCAGATCATAAAAAAAAACGGATATGGAAATGCAAATGCAAATGGCAGAGAAGAGGGAAACGCGCAGACTGGTGAAAATGGAACGCAGCAGGCCCTTATAAAAGAAAGCACGCCGCTGCGGCAGGCACAGTATGGGCTTTTTCACAGCATTTATGGACTGGAGCAGTTAAGCCGGCAGATGGAACAGGAGGTATCCATGTTTTCCCCGCGGGAATTAAAGAAGGTGCAGGAGACGCTGAAGCGTTATCTGGACTTTGGAAAGCGGGCTAGTGTGGATTCCTTCGCGGCATACCGTAATTTTGAACTTCGGCAGGAGGATTCTGCGGAATATAAAGCCCTGGATACAGCACTGTCTGCTTATGAAAAAGCAAATCCGGTACAGCAGGGAAACGAAGAAACATCCAGGCAGAAGCTGGTAAGAGGAATCCGCAAAGCCATGGAGGAAAACAATCAGAACTTAAGTGGTTATGTTCGGGAATTGCAGGCGCTTATGCTGGAAAGTCCGGAAAAAACGCGCAAGATGCTTGCGGTCAGAGCAGCAGAGGCTGCTGCGGCAAAACAGGCGGCGGAAGAAAAACAGGCGGAGGAAGCAAAACAAGCGGAAGAAGTAAAACAAATGGAAGAAACAAAACAGGCGGAAGAAAAAAAACAAACGGAAGAAGCAAAACAAACGGAAGAAGCAAAACAGGAGGACGCAGAAAAAAAAGCATTAGGGAAAAAAGAAGTATCCGAAGACAAAAAAGCCCAGGCTGCGGAGGCAGAGGCATAATGCGGATGGACCGGATTCTAAAGGGGATGTCGGCAGTACTTACAGCTTTAGCAGTAGTTGTGGTGCTGACAGTTCCGGCTGAGGCGTCTGCAAGGCCCGGAAATGGTTTGGAGCCGGGACGCTTCCTGGTGCAGACACCTCAGACAGCCGGACAGCTAGAGGAAGCGAAGCAGAAGCGGGAAGAAGCCAGAAGGCAGAAAGAAGAGGCTGACAAAAAGGTGCAGGAGGCAGCAAAGAGCCAGAAAGAAGAAACGGTGAAGGCCGATGCGCTGATAAAAGAATTATCCGGACTTCTTGCTGAGCAGGAATTGTTAAAACAGGAAATTGATACAGAAAAACAGAATCTTGCCAGGGCAAAAAAGGAGCGTGACGAGGCAGCGCGGAAGGAACAGGAGCAGTATCAGGCTATGAAAGAGCGGATCCGCTTTTTGTATGAAAATAAGCGGGAGGGATATCTGGATATGTTTCTGGGTGCCCGGACCTTATCCAGTCTGTTTAACCGCAGGGAATACGTGCAGGCCCTTTACAAATATGACCGGAAAAAGCTGGAGGAATACCAGAACACCAAGAATCTGGCCCATGAAAAGCAGGAAGAATCCATGAACCGGGAAGCGGAGCTGGAAACGATGAAGGAGGAACAGAAAAGCCAGCAGGAAACGCTGGAGATGACCCTCAGGGAGAGCCGAAAGAATGCGCGTCAGTTTGCGAAACAAATGGAAGATGCAAAAGCCCGGGCAAATGCCTACGTAAAACTTGTGGAAGAGCAGAATCAGGAAATCCGAAAGCTGGAGAATGCGCTTGCGGCTGATAATGGCAAGGCTGGACAAGGTCCCGGTTCCGGAAACAGGACAGGAAATCAGGATGGTCCGGCATCAGGACCTTCCACCGGCATGACAAAGAGTATGGGAGGAACCGAACGCGGCCGAAAAATTGCGGATTACGGACTTTCTTTTCTGGGGAATCCTTATGTATGGGGCGGAACCAGCCTGACAAACGGCGCGGACTGTTCCGGATTTGTCCAGAGTGTCTATAAGCATTTTGGCATAACGCTTCCGCGCACCTCTGCAGAGCAGCGCTCAGCCGGTGTGGAAGTCGCGTTTTCCGATGCGGAACCGGGGGACCTGATCTGCTATGCGGGGCACATCGGTATTTACATTGGAGACGGACAGATTGTCCATGCCAGCAATTCCAGAAACGGCATTATTACCAGTTATGCGGCTTACCGCACGATCTTAAGCGTGCGGCGGATCATATGATGGCTGAAAAATTTGTATTTAAAATAGATTACACAGAAAGAAATGATTACCAGAAACAACTGGCAATATTCGACAAAATCCAGCCAAAAACACATGACAGGATTTTGCTGTTTTGCGAAAGAAAGTACAACATTGTGACAGAAATATAAAAAACAGCCGCAAAACACAAGACAATTTTGTGGAAAAGTAGTAAAATGGCTTTATAAAATGCAAGGAGGATCATACGCATGAGTGCAAACAAAGAAACCATCGCACAGTGGATCCGGGAAAAGAAGACCGCTCTCGGCATCGAGTTCGGTTCCACCCGAATCAAAGCTGTTTTAGTAGGGGAGGATCATACGCCCATCGCGTCCGGTGCCCATGACTGGGAGAACCGCCTGACAGACGGCATCTGGACTTATACGCTGGAGGATATCTGGACCGGCATCCAGGACGCCTACGCAAAGCTGGCAGAGGATGTAAAGAGCCAGTACGGCGAGAACCTGCATGCGGTCGGCGGCATCGGCATCAGCGCCATGATGCACGGCTATATGGTATTTGACAAATCCGGGGAGCTTCTGGTTCCGTTCCGCACCTGGAGAAATACCATTACCGCAGAGGCATCTGAGAAGCTGACGGAGCTGTTTGCGTATCCGATCCCGCAGCGCTGGAGCATCGCCCATCTGTATCAGGCGATTTTAAACGGAGAAGCTCATGTACCGGATATTGACTATATGATCACCCTGGAGGGTTATGTACACTGGAAACTCACCGGCCAGAAGGTGCTTGGTATCGGTGATGTAGCCGGTATGTTCCCGGTAGACATCCACAACCATGACTTTGACCAGAAGATGGTAGAGAAGTTTGACGCTCTGGTGGCAGACAAGGGGTATTCCTGGAAGCTGCGCGACATTCTGCCGAAGGCCCTGGTGGCAGGCGAGGACGCGGGCAGCTTAACTGCAGAGGGAGCAAAACTGCTTGATGTAAGCGGCAATCTGGAGGCTGGCATTCCGATGTGTCCGCCGGAGGGCGACGCTGGTACCGGCATGACTGCCACCAACAGCGTAAAGGTCCGTACCGGAAACGTATCCGCAGGCACCAGCGTGTTTGCCATGGTAGTTCTGGAAAAAGAATTGAAGAAGGTTCATCCGGAGATTGACCTGGTTACCACACCAGCCGGCGACCTGGTAGGCATGGTACACTGCAATAACTGCACCTCCGACTTAAACGCATGGGTCGGTCTGTTCAGAGAGTTTATGGAGAGCATGGGCATGGAGGTTGACATGAACCGCCTGTTCGGTGTCCTTTACAATAAGGCATTAGAGGGAGACAAGGACTGTGGCGGCCTGCTGGCATACAACTACTTCTCTGGCGAACACATCACCGGTTTTGAAGAGGGACGCCCGCTGTTCGTACGCCGTCCGGATGATAAATTCAATCTGGCAAACTTTATGAGAACCCATTTGTATACCTCCCTTGGCGCGTTAAAGACTGGTCTGGATATCCTGTTCCGTGATGAACAGGTAAAGCTGGATGTCCTCCTTGGACACGGCGGCCTGTTTAAGACCAAAGGCGTAGGCCAGAAGATCATGGCAGCCGCAGCCGGTGTCCCGGTTGAGGTCATGGAGACCGCAGGAGAGGGCGGCGCATGGGGCGCAGCACTTCTTGCCGCTTACCGTGTATGGAAGGAAGATGGCGAGACTCTGGACGCTTACCTGGAGAAGAAGGTATTCGGCGGCCAGCACGGAACTGTCATGGAGCCGGATGCAGAGGATGTGAAGGGCTTCGACGAGTTTATGGTACGCTATCACGCAGGTCTGCCGATCGAGCGGGCAGCTGTAGAAAGTATGCCGGAGAACGCATAAAAAACTGTGTGCTGCGGATGAAAGTGGAACTGACCAGGACATCCGCGGCGCTGCTGAAATAAAACAGAAATAAGGGAGGAATCGCAGTATGCTGGAAGCATTAAAACAGCAGGTATATGAAGCAAATATGGAGCTGCCGAGGCGCGGCCTGATTACCTACACCTGGGGTAACGTCAGCGGAATTGACCGGGAGAGCGGCCTGTTCGTGATCAAGCCGAGCGGTGTGGATTATGATCTGTTAAAACCGGAGGATATGGTTGTCATGGATTTGAACGGAAACCGGGTAGAGGGAACCATGAACCCGTCTTCCGATACTCCGACTCACGTGGAGCTTTATAAGGCATTCCCGGAGATTGGCGGCATTGTTCACACCCATTCTCCGCACGCAACCGCATGGGCGCAGGCGGGCAGAGGCCTTCCGTGCTACGGAACTACTCACGCTGATTACTTTTACGGCGAGATTCCGTGCGCAAGAAACTTAACTGCAGAGGAGATTGAGGAAGGCTATGAGAAGAACACCGGTCTTGTCATTGTAGAGACGTTCAAGGGCAAAAACCCGATATATGTTCCGGCTGTGCTCTGCAAGAACCATGGCCCGTTCACCTGGGGGAAGAATGCGGCAGAGGCTGTTCACAACGCAGTGGTTCTGGAGGAGGTTGCCAAGATGAACTTCATGACCGAGCTCATCAATCCGAACGCGGACAACCGCACACCGCAGTGTATGCAGGACAAGCATTTCTTAAGAAAGCATGGCCCGAACGCATATTACGGACAGAACAAGTAACAAAATCCGTTGCAGTTGTATGAACTGTGACAAAATTGTGTGAAAAAGTAAAATCTGTTTGCAAAATATGTAGACAGGGCTTACAATTTCCATAGAATAATTAATCCAAGGGGGAATTTTAAATCATGAAATTTTTCGTAGATACCGCAAATGTAGATGAGATCCGCAAAGCAAACGACATGGGCATTATCTGTGGCGTTACCACCAACCCGTCCCTGATCGCAAAAGAGGGCCGTGACTTTAATCAGGTTATCGCAGAAATCGCTTCCATCGTAGACGGACCGATCAGCGGTGAGGTAAAGGCTACCACCACCGACGCAGAGGGCATGATCAAAGAGGGCCGTGAGATCGCAGCCATCCATCCGAATATGGTTGTTAAGATCCCGATGACCGTAGAGGGCTTAAAGGCTGTTAAGGTTCTGCATGCAGAGGGCATCAAGACCAACGTAACCCTGATCTTCTCCGCAGCACAGGCACTCTTGGCTGCAAGAGCAGGCGCAACCTACGTTTCCCCGTTCCTGGGCAGACTGGACGACATCTCTATGCCGGGTATTGATCTGATCAACGAGATCACCGAGATCTTCATGATGCATGACATCCAGACTGAGATCATCGCGGCAAGCATCCGTAACCCGATCCATGTCATTGACTGTGCAAAGGCTGGCGCTGACATCGCAACCGTACCGTACAAGGTATTAGAGCAGATGACCAAGCACCCGCTGACTGATCAGGGTATTGCAAAATTCCAGGCAGACTACAAGGCTGTATTTGGAGAGTAAAGTTTACCGGTGTGAATCTCGATATTCCTTCGGCGTCATACCGTAATGCTTTTTCCATGTCCGGCAAAAATAACCGGAATCAGAAAAACCTGTTTCTTCCGCAATGGAGGAAATGGGTTTTTCTGTTTCTGAGAGCAGAAAAGCCGCGTGCTGCAGCCGGTAGGAGATCAGATAGGCAATGGGAGAAACCTGAATATGGTCCTGAAAAATCTGAAGCGCTCTGCTTTTGCTTACGGAAGCTGACGCGGATATCTCGTCCAGGGAGAGGGGCTCACGAAAGTGATCCTGTATGTACTGCATCATGAGCTGCAGTTTTGTCTGGGCCATGTCTGTGCGTCTGACAGAAGTTCCGGATATATCCTGTAAATGTTCAAACAGAGTATTCCATAAATGAAAAAGAAGGCTTATAGTCAGAAGCCTGGATGAAGACGGCTGTTTCTGAAGTTCAAAAACAGAATCCAGATTGTCCAGTATGTTCTTTTGCCATGAAACTTCCGGAGAAAATATCTGAAAAGGAATTGCAGCATTTACAAGAGGGTGAATGAAATCCTGATAAATCCCAGTCTGCTCGGCGGCGAGAAAAACAGGAGAAAACACAATGTTGGGGATAATGGCATGATTGTCTGCTTCAAACCGGTGAAGAATACTGCGATTGATAAACAGGCCATATCCCTGTTCCAGATCAAATTGCCGGATTCCGACTGAACAGTGAATGGTGCCTTCCTGAACCACAAGAAACTCAAGCTCCGGATGCCAGTGCCAGTCCATCCGGTGAAAGTCAAAATCCCAGATATCTTCGAGATAGAAGGCAAAAGGATACTGGAGATTTCCGTGCGGGCTGGTTTCACGGAAGGATTCGTCTGTCTGGATTACTGTTTTGCATGAAGATATCATAAAGGGCTCCTTCCATAGGTTATTGATTATGGATGCTGTCATTGACTTGTTGGCTTACATACATTTGTTGTGTGATATTATACAATAAATATATGATTTTATCCAATGAATATTTTAAATATTACGATATAATCCAATGTAGAACATAAAAAGGAGAAACGGAATATGAAATATTCTTATGACTGCACCATGCGGGCCTGCTTTACTGGTTACATTGTCCAGGCCATTGTAAATAACTTTGTGCCGCTTTTATTTTTGACCTTTCAGCGTACGTATCACATTCCGCTGCAGCAGATTACTCTGCTGGTGACGTTTAATTTTGGAATTCAGCTTCTGACAGACCTGCTTTCTGTTGCTTTTGTAGACCGGATGGGATATCAGGCGTCTATGGTTCTGGCACATATTTTGTCAGCCCTGGGCCTGATCTGCCTGACGGTATTGCCAGAGTGGATGGGACACCCATTTGCCGGAATCCTGATTTCGGTCATTGTTTACGCTGTGGGAGGCGGACTTCTGGAGGTGCTGGTAAGCCCTGTTGTGGAGGCTTGTCCCTCCACACACAAAGAAAAGGCCATGAGTATGCTGCATTCTTTTTATTGCTGGGGACATGTTGGTGTGGTACTTTTCTCAAGCATTTTTTTCAAACTTGCAGGGATTGAAAACTGGAAACTTCTGGCGGTTTTATGGGCTGTGATCCCCATTCTGAACGCCCTGGTCTTTACCAGAGTTCCCATTGCGCCGGTACTTCCGGAAGGAGAAGAGGGAATGACCATAGGAACGCTTTTTCAAAACCGTACCTTCTGGCTTTTATTTGTGATGATGATCTGCGCGGGTGCCAGTGAGCAGTCTGTCAGCCAGTGGGCATCTCTGTTTGCGGAAAAAGGACTTGGAATATCTAAAACAGCAGGAGACCTGGCGGGACCTATGGCATTTGCTGTCCTGATGGGAGCTTCCCGCGCTTTTTATGGGAACTATGGAGAAAAAATAAATCTGGATCGTTTCATGGCTGTTAGCAGCGTGCTGTGTATCTTATCCTATCTGTGCCTGGTATTTATGCCGGTTCCGGTTTTAAGTCTGGCTGGATGCGCTCTGTGCGGTCTGTCTGTTGGAATCATGTGGCCCGGAACCTTTTCCAGAGCATCAAAGGCGCTGCCGGCAGGAGGAACTGCTTTGTTTGCGCTTCTGGCTTTAGGAGGGGATATCGGCTGCTCAGGAGGCCCGACTCTGGTTGGAATGGTATCCGGAATGTGTAAGGGAAATTTAAAGATAGGAATTCTGGCAGCTTTGATTTTTCCGGTTTTGCTTTTGACCGGAGCGAAGTTTGAAACAAAAAAAGATAAAATTAGCAGTTGACAGATTCTTTACTCTGTGCTAATTTAAAACCAGTCAAATAAACATTCGAAAGTCGATGATCAAAGAGAGTACATCTGAGGTGACATCACAGAGAGCTGCCGGTTGGTGGAAGGCAGCATGAAGCTTCTTTTGGAATGGGTTTGTGAGACGCCAGGCGAACGCTTTGTAAGTAGCTGAGGCCGTGTTCCAGCGTTAATGGAGACGGGTATCGAAAACAGGAGTTACAGTTTTCCGTACCTGGATATGAGACAGATTGGTGGCAGATATTCCGATGTGGGATATCTGCTTTTTCTTTTCTGTAAAAATCGGGTGGCACCACGATCACATTCGTCCCGGCATGGCGTGAAAACGTTATGCCGGGATTTTTCATTTTCTTTCGGGAAAATTCAACTATGAGGAGGAAACACTATGAGCAAAGGCAGATTTGGAATTCATGGAGGTCAGTACATTCCGGAAACTCTGATGAATGCAGTGATCGAACTGGAAGAAGCATATAACCGTTATAAGGATGACCCGGAATTTAACCGGGAGCTGACGGCGCTGCTCAATGAATATGCGGGCAGACCGTCCCGACTTTACTATGCGGAGCGTATGACAAAGGATCTGGGCGGAGCAAAAATCTACTTAAAGCGTGAGGATCTGAACCACACCGGTGCCCACAAGATCAACAACGTTATCGGTCAGATGCTCCTGGCAAAGAAAATGGGAAAGACCAGAGTGATTGCCGAGACCGGAGCCGGACAGCATGGCGTGGCTACCGCAACGGTAGCAGCCCTCATGGGAATGGAATGTGAGGTCTTTATGGGAAAGGAAGATACCGAACGTCAGGCATTAAACGTATACCGGATGCGCCTTCTGGGAGCCAGGGTACATGCTGTAACCTCCGGAACCGGAACCTTAAAGGACGCTGTATCTGAGACTATGAGGGAGTGGACCAACCGCATTGAGGATACCCACTATGTACTGGGATCCTGCATGGGACCCCATCCCTTCCCGACCATCGTAAGAGATTTCCAGTCTGTTATCTCCAAAGAGATCAAGGCGCAGATGCTTGAGAAGGAAGGCAGGCTTCCGGATGCCGTGCTGGCTTGTGTAGGCGGCGGTTCCAATGCCATCGGTGCCTTCTATAACTTCATTGAAGACAAGGAGGTACAGCTGATCGGCTGTGAGGCAGCAGGACGGGGCGTCAACACCGCGGAGACGGCCGCTACCATTGCCACCGGCCGCCTTGGTATCTTCCATGGCATGAAATCCTACTTCTGCCAGGATGAATACGGTCAGATCGCTCCGGTATATTCCATCTCTGCCGGACTGGATTATCCGGGTATCGGACCGGAGCACGCGGCACTGTTTGACGCAGGGCGTGCCCGGTATGTAGCCATTACCGATGAAGAGGCTGTGGAGGCCTTTGAGTATCTGTCACGGACTGAGGGAATCATCCCGGCTATCGAGAGCGCCCACGCGATCGCGTATGCCATGAAGCTGGCACCGACTATGAAAAAAGATAAGATCATTGTTGTAAACGTATCCGGAAGAGGAGATAAAGACTGTGTATCCGTAGCGAGATACAGAGGGGAGGACTTACATGAGTAATATCGCAAAGGCATTTGAAAAAGGAAAAGCATTTATCCCGTTCATCACCTGCGGAGATCCGTCCTTAGAGGCAACGGAAAAGATTGTTTATGCCATGGAAGAGGCTGGCGCAGATTTAATTGAGCTTGGCATTCCGTTTTCGGATCCGACTGCGGAAGGTCCGGTAATCCAGGAAGCAAACATCCGCGCATTATCCGGCGGTGTCACTACCGATAAAATATTTGATATGGTTGTGAAAATCCGGAAAAATACAAAGATTCCGATGGTATTCATGACTTACGCAAATGTCGTTTTCTCCTATGGGACAGAGCGTTTTGTGAAAAAGGCAGCGGAAATCGGCATGGACGGTCTGATCCTTCCGGATATTCCGTTTGAAGAGAAGGAAGAGTTTGACTGTGTCTGCCGTAAATATGGCCTGGATCTGATCTCCCTCATAGCGCCGACCTCCCATGACCGTATCCGCATGATCGCGAAGGAGGCAAGCGGATTCGTTTACTGTGTATCTTCCCTCGGGGTAACAGGAATGCGGAGCGAGATCACCACCGATATCGGAGCTATGGTGAAGCTGGTAAAGGAAGTAAAAGATATTCCGTGCGCGGTAGGCTTTGGTATCTCTACTCCGGATCAGGCTGCACGGATGGCAGGACTTTCCGACGGTGCCATTGTGGGATCGGCTATCGTAAAGCTCTGTAAAGAGTATGGCGCTGATGCGCCGGATCAGGTCAAAGCTTATGTGAAGGATATGTGCGAGGCGGTTCATCGGAAATAAGCGTTTTGTGGTCTGCACAATGTATGAACGGCAATACAATTTGCCAGATTGTGCCGGAATATGACGGATTATCGAGTTGTTATTTTTCATATAAAATGGTATCATAGATGTATTATGAAACGCAAATAGAAAAATAATGGATGCAGATCCGGCAAACAGGAAAGAGAAGCACATATGGCAGCAGACGAAAAGATGACGGTCAGACAGGCCGAAAAAGAAATAGAAAATTTCAAAAAGGTGTTTCATGCAGTACGGCTGTTCCCGGTTGAAGATTCAGACCATATCCGGGAGTCCTGCAGAGAATATCAGGATACGTGCGGGGACTGCAATTTCCCGGAGATGGAGCAGCATTGTCAGAACTGCGTAGTTGCAAATGCAGCCATCAGCAGAACGGAACGCGGAAAGCTGGAAGTTTTTGACAGCAGCCTTTACCAGCTGATCGCCCGTTATGTTAAGATTGGCGGAAAAGAATATGTGATGGAGCTTATCCGCCGTCTGGATCATGAATGGTCGTTTGGTCAGCTGAACCATGAAAAGCTTGTGGATCTGTTTGTTCATTATGATGATAAACTTTACAAGGATGTCATTACGGACGCTTATAACCGCCGCTATTATGAGGATGAGATGAAAGCGCTTGAGTGGACTGCCGGAATTGCCCTGATTGATCTGGACGACTTTAAGCTCTATAATGATACATACGGACATAAGGCGAGCGATATGACTCTGTATACGGTTGCAGATGTGATCCGAAAGAACACGCGCAAATCAGACTACCTGGTACGGTTTGGCGGTGATGAATTTCTGCTCGTGATGCCAGATGTCACGGAGGAGGTTTTTCATAAAAAGCTTCAGACAATTAAGCAGCGGGTACATGAGGCCAATATCCCGGGGTACACGAAGCTGCAGATTTCCATCAGCGTAGGCGCTACCCTTTGCCAGAATGAAAAAATTGAAGCTGCTGTTGCCAGAGCAGATCATTTTATGTATCAGGCAAAGAACGACAAAAATAAGGTTGTGATGGGACGGGAGGAGCACGGACTGAATTCGGGCGGCAAAGATGTCCATAAACAGAAAATTCTTGTAGTAGATGATTCTGAGATGAACCGGGAAATCCTGATCACCATGCTGGAGGATGATTTTGACATCATTGTAGCTGAGAACGGAATGGTGTGCCTGGAGCTTTTGATGCAGTACGGAAAAGCAATTTCAGCGGTTCTTCTTGATATTGTCATGCCGGTCATAGACGGCTTTGAGGTACTGACGTACATGAACCGGAACCGGTGGATTGAAGATATTCCGGTCATCATGATTTCCAGGGAGGAGTCTGACGCCTGTATCCGCCGGGCGTTCCAGCTTGGAGTAGCGGACTATATCAGCAGACCATTTGATAATCATGTGGTCCGCCAGCGGGTATTTAACACCATAAAGCTATACGCAAAGCAGCGCCGTCTGACTGCGCTTGTGTCCGACCAGATCCACGAGAAGGAAAAGAACAATCAGATGATGATAGAAATCTTAAGCCAGATCGTGGAATTCAGAAACGGTGAGAGCGGACTGCATGTGCTTCATATCAAAGTGCTGACGGAGATGCTTCTGGAGGAAATCCTGAAAAAGACCGACAGATACCGCCTGACACCGGAGCTGTGTCAGATGATCTTTATTGCATCGTCCTTCCACGATATCGGAAAGATTGGGATTGACGAAAAAATCCTGAACAAGCCGGGAAGACTGACCGTAGAAGAATTTAATGAGATGAAAAAACATACACTGATCGGCGCCTCTATGCTGAGCAAGATGGAGCGCTATAAAGAGGAACCGCTGATCCATATTGCCTATCAGATCTGCCGCTGGCATCATGAGCGGTACGATGGCAGCGGGTACCCGGACGGACTGGTGGGAGATGAGATCCCGATTTCCGCCCAGATCGTATCCCTGGCGGATGTCTACGATGCCCTCATCAGCGAGCGAGCCTACAAGAAGGGCTTCACCCATGAGCGTACCATTGAGATGATCCTCGGCGGTGAATGCGGAATCTTTAACCCGATCTTGATCGAGTGCTTCATGGAGATTGAGCAGAAGATCAAACAGAAAATGCTGGAGATTCAGTGAATACCAATTTAAAAGCAATAGCAATAAAGGTCCGAAGCCGGTAATCCCGGCATA
>ERZ791773.497-NODE-497-length-15315-cov-5.699738_pt1 | contig 15315 bp, 13 predicted proteins | sample MGYA00509948_ERZ791773 | MGnify/ENA primary metagenome ERZ791773 (study PRJEB30046, sample SAMN00791987) | human gut metagenome | study: EMG produced TPA metagenomics assembly of the A metagenome-wide association study of gut microbiota in type 2... | reverse complement strand
ACTTATAAGTACCTTTCATTATCTAAAATTTATATCAAAAGGCTATATTAAAAACAACGTAATTCTAATTAAAGTATGAAATTTATAAATTGTTAAAATAAAAAAATTGCTTTATTAATGTCCCTCAAAATGTTCATCAGAAGGAAAATTTAACAGCATTTTATAATACTTAGTTTGACAAACTTAAGGAAGATACTCTAAATGACTAGTAATTCATCATGTACTTTTTAGCTTAATTCTTACTATATTTAATCTTAACTTTCTAATTTATATTTCATATTTTATGTCTTTATAAAATCAATTTATTGCAATAAAAAAACACATTGATAAAATTATCAATGTGTTTTTCGTGGATTTCAATGGTGGAGACGATTCACAAGAATCATACCCACAATTAACTTATACTCAACTTTATAATAAATGCCTAATAAAACTTCACATTCATTTATAGCTTATTTAAAATGCTATACGTCTAGCATTACAATAAATATACTCTAGCTATACTAAGTATATGTATAATCTATCTGAATATATCACACTTTAGTATTAATCATTAACGAAACCTCTGCACCAACTTTGTCTTCTCTATTTTTTAAGATTACAAAACCACCATGCTTTTTAGCTACGGATTCTGCAATATACAATCCCATACCATAATGTTCTCCAACTTTTCTTTCATTTGCTTCCATATAAAATTGACTTGTGGCATTTTTGAGTCCACCCTCAGTAAATCCTCTACCAGAATCCCTTATAGTAAATATAAACATACCTTCCTTCTCACTTACTACAAACTCAATCTCACTTTTTGTAGGTGAATAGTCAACTGCATTTGACATTATGTTTACAATAGCTCTCATTAAGAGTTCTTTATTCCCTATAATTATTTTTGTTTTATAACTCATCTTATTAGAAACTGCTATGCTTTTTAATGAACACAATGCGTAAAGTTCACATTTTAATTCTTCTACAAATTTATCTATGTCAATAGCTTCTTTAGTTTCATTTTTTTCTAAAGGTGATTTTGATATATCAATTAATATAGATATATATTTTTCAACTTTATCTGCATTATTAATAATGTAGTCTGTAAACTCTCTATCCTCTTGACATAGTTGACTCTCCTTTAAAAGTTCTGCATTTCCTTTTATTATAGTTATTGGTGTTTTTATATCATGAGCTAGCGCACATATTTGATTTTTCTTTTCCTTTTCCATATGCCACTGCATCATTAACGATTCTTTTAAGGCTATTTTCATATTTGAAATGGAAATTAATACTTCATTAAATTCTTTCACATCACTATTTTTCACTTCAAAATCTAAGTCTTGATTCATTATTTTCTCAGTTGATAATTTAAGAGGATACAATTCTTTTTTTAATTTTTTACCAAACTGTATTGCTATGATAAGTGCTATAAATATAAATCCTGTTAAAAATACAACTATTAATAGTTTTTCTGGGTATGGTATTAAGTCATGCAGTATCCTTGATGTAAAGTGTGCTTTAATATCATATCCAATTATACAAGTTCCATCTTTAAAGATTATTTTATCGTAAACATATTTACTGCTGAATTTTTCCCCATTTAAATATTTATTTATATTCTTTGTTTCATCTTCATTAGTGTTTGCTTTAACCACTTTATTTTTATTATCAAAAAAAATGTAATTACTTGAATAAGGTATTTTACTTGAATCAAACTTCAAACCTTGCTTTGCTTCTAGTTTTAATTTTTCTACTTGATTTTCCATATAGTTAGCAGGCTTTATTATATCCTTATTAACAGAAATATTAATAAAAGCTACTAATGAAAAAATCCATATTATGCTTAAAATACAAAAACTAATCAAGTATCCTAAAAATATCATGTACAGACTTTTTCCTCTTTTTATATCCATTTGTATCCTATCCCCCAAACTGTTGTGATGGGGCTTTCTATATACTTAGTAAGCTTGGCACGTATATTTTTTATATGTTCTCTAATGCAGCTACTGTCACTATCTTTATCAAATCCATAAACTTCTATAAAAATTTGTTCTAATGTGAAAACTTGTCCCTTGTGTCTTGCTAAATACTCACAAATTTTATATTCACCTTTTGTAAGTAGTATTTTTTCATCATTAAAATATATTTCTTTTGATTTCAAGTTAAATTTTAATTCATTTGTTGATAAAACTTGTTGTTTTTCTCTATGTTCTCTTCTGAGATGAGCCTCTACTCTTGCCCTTAATTCCAAAATACTAAAAGGCTTTTTTATATAATCATCTGCACCTATAGAAAATCCTTCTAGTATATCTTCCTCCATCGTTTTGGCAGTTATGAAAATTATTGGACAATCAACTTCATCTCGAATATATCTACATAAAGTAAATCCATCTACGGTTGGCATCATTACATCTAATAGTATTAAATCAAATTTATTAAGTTCTTCTTTACTAATATCTATTGCATTATTTCTTACAGTAACTGCGTATCCCTGCTTTTTCAATGCACTTTTTATCAAATTACAAATCTCAATCTCATCATCAACTACTAAAATATTTATACTATTCATAAATACTCCTTGCTCTAATAATTTTCTCTGTTCCCTTCCCAATGATTACTAAATATTAATTGTGAAATAAAAGTTATAGCTATAAATATTATCATTATAAATATACCTTGTATTATCTCACTATTTTGAATTAATATATTTTCCTTATACAATATAAAGTAAGAAGATAATCTCATTGAATATGCCCAAGGTATCACTTGCCATATTCCATCTCCTAAACCAGTTAACATCAGTGCTGAAATAAGGCTTCCAATTATTCCAATTCCAATTGATGCACCTTTGCCAAAATAAAATACTACTAAATATTGTATCATATATAAAAGTATGTTACTTGAGAATACTATCAAAGTTTCTTTATAATAAAAACTTATCTCTATAGAGTCATTTCCCATAATATAAAACATAATTCCAAAACCTAATATTGCTATAAGTGTTGATACTAACCCTAAAATAATTATTGATATTAACTTGCTAAAATGGGGAAGGTATTTTTTATTCGGAGTAGTTAAAAAGTATTGAAATCCTCCACATTCTTCTTGTTCATATACCATATTCAATATAATAGATATTATTAAAGGAAATGACATTGAAATAATTTGAATATATGAAATAACTTTATCCAATTCATTCCATGGAGAAACTGAATAGTACGATAAAAAAGGTATCATAGCTAACACTGGAATAATAAAATGCACTTTAATTATTTTTGAATGATAAAATTTATAGAAATCTATCTTTATATAATTTATAAAACTTGGCATAGTTAAACCTCCTGTTTTTCAAACCATTTTGCAGTTAAATATGACGTGACAATATAAAGTGTAATAGTTACTAATACACCTATTAATATAACTTTTATATCAAATGGATAAGCTCCAGCCTCAACAGATAAACCATTTGGCATAACTCTTATTACATAACACATAAGTTTTGATGGTATCGCAAATGGAATCCACCATATTGGTGTTAACGCTAATAGTATGCCACCAAGAAAATTGCATAAAATACTAATAATTATAGTAAATCCAGTACTAAATTTCATGGTTAAGTACATCAGTACCGGTATTTGCCACGAGAACGTTATAAATAATATTGTAGATGCTAATAAACTATTTTGAACTTGAATAGCAGTTTCAAATATAAATCCCATAATTGTTATTACTACGAAAAACACTAAACAACTTAACCCTAAATACATAGTACTGATAATAATTTTAGAATACCAAATTTTTTGTTTATCCACTATAACACTAAATAATCCATTGAATTTTCTTTTCCTATCATTAGATATAATAAATGAACATATCATAGTAAAACTTCCTGGTAATATCAATGTATACCACCAGTTATACGCACTTTTTTGTATATAGTATCCTCCCATTAATACAAAAGCTATTGCTATACTTACTAATGGAGCTAAATATATTAATTTTTTTTGAAAAGTATGCTTTTGTTTTAAGTGCTCTGATTGTAGTATTTTATTCATATTTAGTACCTGCCTTTTTAACAACTTCTAAAAATAACTTTTCTAAATCTATATCCTCTTGAACCTTTTCTTGATACCAAAGTTGACCATTTGCAATTATTCCTATATAATCTGCAATTTGCTCTACTTCAGATAAAATGTGGCTAGATATGATTACTGTTATTCCTTTTTTGGGAAATGATTTAATTAATTCTCTTAAATCTCCTATGCCTATTGGGTCTAATCCATTGGTAGGCTCATCTAAGATTAATAGTTTTGGATTATTTAATAAAGCTATTGCAATTCCTAGTCTTTGTTTCATTCCCATTGAAAATTTGCCTGCTTTTTTGTTTCCTGTATTTGTAAGGTTAACAATTTCTAGAACGTCTTCAATTCTTGAATCTGGTAAGTTGTATAATAGTGTACGTACTTTTAGATTTTCTCTTGCGGTTAGGTTTTCATATATTGGCGATTGCTCTATAAGTGAACCTATTTCTAATAAGTCATTTCTTGACCATGGTTTTTCTTTGTATATTATTTCTCCTGATGTAGGATTTATCATTCCTGTAAGCATTTTAAGTAATGTTGATTTTCCAGCTCCATTTGGGCCTAGTAATCCATATATTGAATTCTTTGGTACTAGTAAAGATATATCTTTATTTACTTCTTGTTTTTTATAGCTTTTATTTAAATTTTTTGTCTGTATCATATATTTCATAAAAAAACATCCCTTCTACTTTTTGATTTAATAAAAGTATAAAGAATGTTTATAAGGATTTTATAAGGATTAGTATTTTTTATACTATAAATAAAAAAACACATTGACTATTATATCAATGTGTTTTTCGTGGATTTCAATGGTGGAGACGAATCACAGAAATAATACCCACGATTTATCCCTTATACATTATTACAGTAATATTTTATATTACTACATTCCCCTTATTTATATATAACTCTCTTAAAAAACTTGTTGCTATAAACTCTGGATTATATTTTATACACCATTTATAAATAACTTTAAATCTATCTATCTCTCCATCTATATATTCCAATATTTCAATATACAAATCATCTATACTATCATGCTGTTGGAGAAAATATGCTAATGTATCTTTTTTAACTTTTTCTTCTTTCATTTTATTTATCATACTTTTTTGTATATCTTCAACACTAACTTTATTTCTACAATTAATATAATATTGTTTTGTAATCTTCGATGTAATTTTAAATACCATCCATTCTGTATTTCTTAACTTACTATAATCTATACTTTTTATTGATTTTCTTATATTTTTATTTAACGGTTTTATATATTTATTATGATACTCTAAGATTTCAGGATGTATTTTATTTTTATAATTACTCTCTATTATTTGATTGTCGTTCATTCTATTATATCTTGATACAACTTCACTAAATGAATATATTGAATTATATCCATTTTTAATAACTTCTAGTTTTTTTATCCAAAATCGTTCTCTAATTATTGCTTCATTATCATCTTTGCAACTTTCGACTACTCTAAATATAAAATTGTTTATCCCATTCATCTTCATTGAAACATATAACCCATTTTTCACTATATGATATGTGTTATTTTCATACCCTCTAGTTCCAAATCTTTTGTGCTCATACCACCTATCCTTAATATTCATGCTTTTTCCAACATAATATTTTTTATATACACAATCATAAATATAGTATATATAGTGTTTTTTATCCTCATTATCTTCTTCAGGTATATTACTTTTTATAATATGCTCATGTAATAAATTTTGATTTTCTTGGCTTATATTAAATGAATCAACAAAATGATGATTATTCTTTACAATTTTATAAAACTCTTCAATTAAGTCAATATTATCTACATAAAGCATGATTTCATTTATATCTTTTTCACAATAAAATACTAATTTACATGGTTCTTTCAATGATTTTAATGAGCCACACATAGCTGCTAAAATACCTCTATTTCTTATACTTCTTTGACGTTTTAAACTTTTATAGCTTTCTACTTCACCATAAATAATTTTCTTATTATCTTTATAAGTAAGCATTGCACAATACATTCCAACATGGCCACATATATCGACAATACTTCTAATAAAAATCTTCACTTTTTTCATATGCACTTCCTATATTAAATTTATTTATAATAAACCTTAATTTAATTCCTAGCTTGTCATAACTTCTTTATACTTAATTAAGCCTTCGTATATTTCATTATAGTTAAATTCCATTGTAAAAGTTATTTCTCTTTCTACATCGTTACCTTCAAAGTCTAAATACATTCCATTATGAAATGATATATATGAACTATCTATATACCTTATTATTTCAATTACATATTCTTCATCAATAAACTTAATTGTATCAATAATACGGGCTATCTTTCTAAAAATATTAAATTTTCCTTTATCACTATAGATATCTTTCACATGCCTAACAATATTATCACTTATATTGGCATTTTCGTGCTCTATGATGCTCTCCATAGTATCATTATAAATTGCATATTTTTCAAAACTTTGTTCAGCTAATAGACTACAAAAATCATCTACTATGTACCCTAACTTTATTTTTATGTCATCAAAAAATAATTCTTTATTAAGCCTAATTGTTTCTATTAGTTTTTCTTTTATTTTATCATTATTTAGCTTTTCAATTTCATCAAATATTATTTCTATAATTCTATTCTTTATCTTGTATAAGTTATTTTCACAATAATCTTCATACCCATTATAATTTAATGTGATAAATTCAGCATCTGACCTATTTATATCTAACTTACAACACTCGCATCTTCCCAAATATAGTGTCTCTTCTGAATTTATCACATAGGTACCAATCGCATGAAAAAGCTTATTATTACAAAGTGGACAATCTATATAATCTATATTATTTTTCCTATTTTTAAATATTGTACTAAGCTCTGTTCTATTTTCAGTTAGTTTATTAAATTTCTCTACAGCATTACTCCATTTTTGTTCAAACTTATAGTATTGTTCTACTGACCATAAATTAATGTTTTGTGTAATATTTTTTATATCGTTATATATTCCACTTGTCTTTGCCCAAATATCAAAATGATTAATATTTTCTTTATACACTTTTAATAACACTGGTAATAATATTGCAACCAGATGCTCTACTTCATTATCAGTAAATTCCCGCTCATAATGAGTTAGTGCATTTCTTATATTATTCAACATTATAAGTTTATTATAATCTCCCTTTTTTATATCTAAATCATATAATACTATTACTCTGTGTACTGCATCTATAAACTGTATTGTTTTAATTTCAACATTATTCTGTGACTTAAATTTATTTTTAACTCTATTTTTAAAAACTTCCTCGCTATTTGAGTATAAAAGAAACTCATTCTTTTCTTTTATCATATATTTAAATAGTGTCTCTACAGAATGATGCAAACTTATAATTACATCTTTAAGCTTATATTCTTTTTCATAACTACAGCTATCTATCTCATTAAAATATGTAACACTTTTTAATAAAGAATCTTTTCCATTATCAAGTAAATTCAATATTCTATTCCTCCTATTAGCTTTCTTACCTATTATAATTTTACAATATAAATCAGTATTTTTTTGTAAAATATTGTATTATTTTATTTTTTCTCTTGATGTAGCAATATGTAAGTCGTGAGTTATTTCATTATTAACAAAAGAAAAGACCACATTGAATATCACTTCAATGTGGTCTCTATATACTATTACCTCTTTAACATAATCACTTATGAACTTCTTACATTCTGGTAAATTTCTAGTTAAAACAAATTCTTTAAACTTTCCAAACATACCTCTAATTTGATCTTCTGTTATATCTATTGATTCTACACCATTACTTTCTATAGATAATTCATTTATCTTTAAATCTAAATTTAGCTTAACTTGTTCTAATTCATCTAACTTATCTTTAAGCATATTGTTCACTATGCCATTCATTATAGCATTAAGTATATTTTCAATTTCTTTATTCACCTTCTCTAACTTACTTCTAAGATTAGTTATCATTTCATTATTATTATTAGACTTAATTTTCAATCTTTCATTTAATTCCTTACTTAAAGCTGGTATAGCTTCATCATTTAATACATGCTTTTCTAACTCTGTAAGTACAAATTCTTCTAAATAATCTCTCTTTATCTCTTTATTCTTACAATCTCTCTTTTGTTTCCTACATCCACATCTATATGAAATGTAGTCATTTCCATATTTATCTTTCCTTCTATTTCCTTGCATTGCATGTCCACATTCACCACATCTTATTAAACCTGTAAGTAGATATAGTGTTGTAGCCTTATGAGATCCTGGTGCTTTTTTTCTTTTTTGCATCATTTCTTGTGCTTGTATAAATATATCTTTACCTATTATTTGCGGCATACCACCTTCTACCTTAATAATCTCGTCTTCACTTTTTTGCTTATGTCCATTCCTTTTTCCATTAATTCCTTTTCTTTGAGTCTTATTAAATACATATACACCTGTGTATTTTTCATTACTTAATATACCATGCAAACTGTTCTTTCCAAACTTATTACCTCTTTTAGTCTTATATCCTAAATCATTAAGTTTATCAATAATATTACTATATGAGTATCCATTAACATACATATCAAATATGATTTTAACAGCTTGAGCTTCTTCCTTATTAATAGCATATCTTTTATCATTAGTTACATCATATCCCAACGGTGCATCCCCGCCATTATGCATGGCTCTTAAACCATTTTCTCGTTGGCCTTTAGCGACCTCCCTTGCTAAATTTGCACTATAATACTGGGCCATACCTTCTATAACTGACTCTAATATCAAACTTTCAGGCGAATTATCCAAATTTTCTAACACACTTACTACTCTTATTCCTTTTACTTTTAACTTTTGCTTATACATTGCAGAGTCATATTTATCTCTAGAAAATCTATCTAACTTATGAACTATTACCATAGATATACCTGTTGTATCAGCTTCACAAAACTTAATCATATTTTGAAATTCTGGTCTTTTATCTGATGTTGCCGATTTAGCTCTATCTATAAATTGATTAACTATCTTTATATTATTTTTATCTGCGTATTCATTTATTGCTCTTAATTGAGCGTCAATTGATTCATCCCTTTGATTATCTGAACTAAAACGTGCGTATACTACTGCTCTATTCATATTCTACATCTCCCTATTTTATTAAGTATTAATTATCTCATATATTTATTTTTAATTATAATTTAGTAAAGAAATCACTAAATAATAGTGATTCCTTTATTATTTAAAATCTTATCTGTCTGTATAGCTAAATAAGTCTTTAGTAAATTTAACATTTTCTCTCACTTCTAAGTCATTATTTACTTTTATAAATTCTTCATTTTCAAATGGTGAAAAATCAAACTCTAGATGAATACCTTCAATACTTATACTTTCTAAGTATTCTATAAATGAAATCAATAATAATAGATAATCAACCCATCTTCTAAAATAAAATCTTTCATTTGGTATAAATTTAATTACTGCCATCTCACCCATATAATCAATAAATTTAGGTTTTATACTCATCACTTCTATCAATTCATTAATTGCTCTTACCATGTCCTTACTTGAATCTACATATACCTGTGCATCAATAGATTCAAAATTATAACCTCTATACATAAAAAATTCAAAATTTATCTTATTCTCACTAAATAATCTAACTATGTTTATCTTATTTTTTCCTAAGGACGTAGTCGTATCAATTTCTAATTCTTCTATTATCTTATCTGTATCATCGACCTTTAAATCAAAAATTTCTTTATCTATTATTTTTTTATTATCTTCATCATCATATTTACATGTTCTTAATTCATTTACTCCACAAATATTTACATTAATTAAATCCCAATTCTTTCTACCTTTTTCATCCAAGTAATGTACTATTTCTCCATAACCATTTACTCCATAAAAATCATTTATTGTTAAGTTTTCTTTATTTAATAAAGCTTTTGTTTGTTCTATTATTTCATTAACTAACTTTGACTTATTTATTTCACTACTGCTATAGTGTTTATGGTAATATGTCATTTTATAAATACCATTATTTTCTAAATATATCATTGGGAATTCTACTTTAAACTCTTGTTCTTTAGTATACTTATTTAACCATCCTTTAAGCCACATATCTAACTCTATTTTTACTCTACCCTGTGGTTTTAATATATTTTTATTTGTTGTTATTATTACATCACTTCCATTGGTAGCTAAATTAATATTTACTTCTTCTATAGTATTTTCTCTTGTATACTCTTCATGTCTTTTTAACCATGCTAATAATTCTTTTCTCTTTTCTTTTGTTATTTCAGTATTCATAAACTTCTCCTCCAATTTAATTTATTTTAGTTTTTATAAGTGTAGTAATTACATATGTAGAGATAGTAGTTTTCTACTATCTCTTTATTTAACAATTAGAATCTTCCATCATCTTTACTAATACATCTACTATACCTTTTTTTATATGACTTACTTTTCTATCTTCATCTATATTGTTGGAATACTTTATTCTACTATAATCTTTTGAATATAAATCCTTCCTTTTAATCTCTACCTTGTGATATCTAATCATACTCATATCCATCCTATATATAATATCTATCTATAAATTAATTCGCTTCATTAATATGTTATTTATAAATTAATCATCTCTTCTTCACCTGGTATTACTATCTTGCTATCTCCACTTGACTCCCACATAGTAAATCCACAATCAAATAATTCTTTATTAAATGAAGTATTTCTCTCTTTGTTAGGATTACATTCAACCATATATTTACAATCTAAATTCCACCCAATAAACTTTAATCCTATTTCATCATATTGTTTTATATATTCTATAAAACTAGATACCAATTCTAAATAATCTCCATCAGATACAAGATTTATCTTCCTTATCGGTGTGAAAAATAAATCTAATTCTAATCCATTTATAAATACTAAACTAGGTTGTATATCTAACTGCGATAAGTATTCTAGAAACTCATACACATTCTCATTGTTAAATTCTAAGTTAGCTCTAAGTCCATAAAAACTATTACCTTGTATCTTTACTAAGTCAGATTTTACATATCCCATTTCAAATAGCATATTTACAAACTGTGGTGCTATTGCATTTAAAGATTTAACTAACTCTTTATACTCATCCGAACCTAAGCATATATTTTTTCCATCTCTTTTTGCTCCATTTAATACTTGCATTATTTTACTTATCATATCTATTTACCATCCTTTTCAAATTATTTTATTATCAATATTAGCATTACTTTAAAATTACAAGTTAATATCTTATCTAAAATCAATAAGAGTAGTTCCTTCATAACCTCTATAAATATATTTATCTACAGTAGCATCTATTGTTTTATCTAATATTTCACTTACCTTAAATCCTCTTTTAACATCAAAACTTTTGCCTGTAGCCGCTTCATATATATCATGTATCTCATTATTATCATCAAATGAGTAAGGTATCTTTTTTACAACAATATGATTACATTGCGTTTCAAATATAAACTCTAAAAGTGTTACACCCTGTTTTGTTCCCCACTTTGCATTTCTAATTATTCTAACATCTCGTATTATTACATTTGCAACTGATCCTTTCTTTAATCCTGAATTATTTTGTACTAATGGTGCTATATATTTACACATAAATCTTCCTCCTCTGATTTCTTTATCATCCTGCTTATTATCAATATATAATAATTTTTAATTGATAATGAGCAGGTATTTTTATTGTTATAATTAGTATTACTTTGATATAATTATTTTTCGTTCTTTGCCTTTAACTATTTGTATACTAATACCTATATCCTGTAAATTACTTTTTATTTCATTTAACCTTCTACTTAAAGAATTAGCTGCTTTTGGCCATCCACTGCTACTTACATTAATATTTTCTTCTTCAGCTACCTTTATCAATTCTTTTAATAGCTCTGTACTTGTACCATCCCACTTTCTATTAGATTCCATAAATTTAATTATTGCTTCTCCTACTGGATTTGATTGTATAGCTTCATAATTCGAATCATTTTGATTGTTTAAATAGGCATTTAAAAATACATCTCCTCCTATACCAGATACTTCTGCTATTGCATATCCCCATCTAGTAAAATCGGTTAATCTTCCTAAATCATTTAACTTTATACTTTTATATTTATTCATTGCTTTTGATATAATCGTAAATATCGCTCCTAAAATTTTAGGCATATCTTCTTCTATCCTCTTATTTAGTTCATTTTCTCCAATACGTTCACTTGAAGGTATTCTTTCTAGCTCGAATAATATACATCTATCTAGTAAATCTGGTCTTGTTGCTACTACATTTATTCCATTTAATACTATACCTTTTTTAAAATACATTACCTGTTGTTCTGAATCAGTGTATAATTTACGCTTTGCATATCCACCACCTGTAACTGCTGTGCAAAGTAAATCACTAATATCATTTGATATTCTATCTATATTATCAAAACATATTAAGTATTGATTGCTTAGTGTTACTGCCAAATCATCAACTGTTCTAGGCAATGATGTTGTAGGTACACTAGATGGATCAACAATATTTCTAATTAATTTCATAGTACTTGTTTTTGCTGAACCTTTCTCTCCATGTAAGACACATATTGGCCTTTGAATATTATCTATAAATAAAGATACTAATGCTATTTTTTGTAATATTAAATGATTCGTGTCCTTATATCTAAAGTATTTATCTAATATATCTAGACTCTCATATTCTATGGGTCTTACTTGCTCCTTCATACTAGTATTAGAATCAAATATGCATTCTGAATTAGTAGTTATCGTCCATCCATCTTTACTTACCTTCACTACTTCTCCCTTGTTATTCATTAAATCGTAATAAATATTTTCATCTATAACACTACACCTTTTTCCAATGGTAACTTGATCTTGTAGCATACTTTTTGCTTTTATTAAGTTTACTGCTTTACCTATATTTTCAGTACTAGGCATTCTTTTTGTTTTACTATAGTACTCTAACGTTATCCAACGCTTAAATTTATCACTTCCTACATTTAAATGGCTTATTCGATTATTTATATTTAACTTAACATATACTTCATCCATATTAGTTCTGTATATATCCAATTTATCGGCAATTCCTAATATTATTTCTTCTTGTGTTTCTTTTGTTTTATCCTTTTCGGCGATATTGTCGGTATTTTTACCACTATAATTTATTCCATATAACTCTTTTAATGTGTTCCAATTATTTTCACTACATGAGTCATGATGGCAACCAGCATGTATATTTCCATTATTATATTCAATAACATAAGCTGATTTGTCAGTGTGATGCTCTTTAAATGGACATCTTTCTAGCACATATATTATTTGGTCGTCCCCAATTTTTTTATGAGATATATTGATTCCAACATTTATTAAACATTCCTCTAAGGATAATCCATTATTTTCTTTTTTAACAGGTTTTATATTCATAATATTCTGTCTTTTTATTTTGCTACTATAGCCTAAGTCATTTATTATCCTTTGTAAATCATCTATTGACGAATGTTTATTAGGATTACCTATATCAATAATTGCTGATCTTCTATGTGGCCTATCCTCTGTATCAATACCTTTACAGGTCATTGTTCCATAAAACCTAGTCAATCTAGCTGGATTATATGTAGAGGTATCTACCTTAACCTTATCATTTGAAAACTTACTATCTAATGACTTTAGGAACTCCTTTACAGTTTTTATATTATCGACATTATTGTCTATATCGACTCTCAAAAGTATGTGATATCCATTTCCACTACTTGCAGTAATAAATCCATCAAGACCCATACTAATTAAATATTTTTTTATATCTTCTAACATTTCCTTAGCTGCATTATGTTCATCATTAGTAGATGATGTTTTTGATTTTCTTTCAGGATCTAAGTCTATTAGTATAAACAGATATTTCTCTATTTCTTTATCAGATATAGATTTTCTACCTTTAGGAGGTCTGTTTAAATCTCCTATATCCAATTCTGTACGAATTTGATTAAGAGTTAAGTAAATATTATATTTACCATCATACTTAGCTAGATCTTTTAAAAGTATCTCTTTATCATCATACCTTATAGCTTTAACTTTATTATCACTATTCATATACATAATGTTAACTACACCATCTTTTTTTAGTATTGATAAAGTATCCAATATATTAAGTTGATAAGATTCCATATTTTTTTATCATCTCCCTTTTTTAATATTATTAATATCGCCGTTATTGACGATATTGACGATTTTTTATTTATCACTCTTGCAATTACATTCTATAATATTTTTTATTTCTTTCTCTATTGGAAAAAATCTGATTCACATTTTTTCCAATGCTAATAAAAAAAAAGAAGACTTATTAAAAAGCCTTCCTCACCATCATTGTTCTTTATCAATATTTTTAATTCTATTGTTATTATCTTGTGTTGCAATCATTATTTCTTTAAATGTTTGTTTTGAAAACTCTGCATTTAGTTTTTTAATATCGAATATTTCCTTATATTTATCTATAGATTTATAGTCTCCTTCTAGTGATACTTTTAAATCTTCTCCATTTAATATAGAATCAATATTACATACATTCATTTCTTTTACTACTATATCATTAATATTATTAAGTATATTTACTTCTTCCCTCCATTTAATAGTAAATTCATTAAATAATTTTTTATATAAGTTTACATATTCTAATCTTAAATTAATATCATCTATATTAGTTAATGTAGCTAAATCTGAAGTCATTATTTCTTTAAGATAATGTATTGTGTTTCCTATATGACTATATAACTTTGTATTAAATGTTCTTTCTAATAGGTATTCTAATTGTTCTTCATTTTCTCTATCTATCTTTTGTCTTTCTTCTTTTATTAGTTCTACATATTTTTTAATCTCATCAAACTTAAGTTGCGTTAAACTGTTATTTCTAATACTCTTTGCTACAGGGTGTTGATTATACTTTAAAAGTATTAATATATTACTAATATCACACTTTTTTATTTTGGCTCCCTCGAATTGTTTACTTGGTATTTTAAATATATTAGCTATTTGCTTGTATATCCTGGATTTATCACGCTCTTCATTAAGAACATAGTTTTCTATATTTTTACTATTATCTTCGTAATATATATCAAAATATTTCCTTCCATATATATACTCATTCATTACTTCCCCTATAGTATAATACTTTGTACTACTATTTTTAACACATTCTCCCTTAATATTATATTTATAAT
>ERZ791773.487-NODE-487-length-15607-cov-3.361690_pt1 | contig 15607 bp, 16 predicted proteins | sample MGYA00509948_ERZ791773 | MGnify/ENA primary metagenome ERZ791773 (study PRJEB30046, sample SAMN00791987) | human gut metagenome | study: EMG produced TPA metagenomics assembly of the A metagenome-wide association study of gut microbiota in type 2... | reverse complement strand
TATAACTTAATTGACCATCTGAAACAGGTGGTGATTAGGTGTAAAGTTTTGTACATGTAAAAGCCATAATTTTACTTATAAAATTATGGTTTAAATTTTATAAATTCAAATCTTATTTAAAAAGATGTGTCATATGGTTTATTAAGAAAAAAATTACGAAACGAGTTTGTTTCGTAGTTATTTATAAATAATTTTGTATATTTTGCGATAGTTCTTTTTCAATTTCAATAAGTTTTTCTGTCACTTCTTTTATTTTTGATGAAGCATTTTCATATTGATGCAAATATTTATAAAGTGTTTCTATTCCCATAGAACATCCTTCAAACAGAAGTGAAGCAATTGTTTGATCATCTTCATTCATTTGTATTTTAAAATTCATTTTTAACCATGACATGCTTTTTGCGAGTAATGAAGGTTCTTTTTCTTGAAGATGATGTTCTTTTAATAAATGATCTACTTCATTTTTTAAAGTTTGATGTTTATTTTTTGAAGTAATACAGATTTCTTTGAATTTTTGATTTTTTATCACATCGAGTACCTCATCTAAAGAAGAAATTGCCATTTTTAACCCTGAATCACATTCTTTAAGTAATAAAATTGTATCATTATTCATTATATATGTTCCTTTCAAAAATAGGATTCCCCTTTTAACAAAAAAAATTCTAGGTTTTCACCTAGAATTCATTATTATTTTAAAGGTTTCTTCAATAAAGCTAAACCAAACATTCCAACAACTGAACCAACAGCTAAAGCAAATAAGTATCCAAGAGGATTAGAGATAACACCGATTACAAAGATACCACCATGAGGAGCTATTAATGTACAGTTAAAGAACATTGATAAAGCACCAGCAACTGCTGAACCAGCGACACATGCAGGTAAGATATGTAATGGATCAGAGGCTGCAAATGGAATTGCTCCTTCAGTAATAAATGATAATCCCATAATAACATTTGTAAATGTTGTTTGTTGTTCTTTTTTAGTAAAACGATTTTTAAAGAAGAATGTTGCAAGCGCAATAGCTAGAGGTGGAACCATCCCACCAATCATAACAGCTGCCATGATATCATAGTTTCCTGAAGTAATCGATGCAGTTCCGAAAACATAAGCTGCTTTATTGATTGGACCACCCATATCAACAGCCATCATACCACCAAGTAACATTCCTAAAATAACTTTACTTGAACCACCCATTGAATTTAAAGCATTTGTAAAAGCTGTATTGGTAGCAGCAACTGGTGGATGGATAATAAATGTCATAAGTAATGCCATTAATAATAATCCAAAGAATGGGTATAAAAGAACTGGTTTTAATCCTTCAAAATCATCAGGTAAATAATCAAATAATTTACGTAATCCTTTTATTAAATACCCAGCAGCAAAACCAGCTACTAAAGCTCCTAAAAATCCTGAATTTCCTTGGCTTGCTAAGGCTCCACCAACAAATCCAACAGCTAGACCTGGACGATCTGAAATTGACATTGAAATATATCCTGCAAGGATTGGTAACATAAATCCAAAGGCTGTATCTCCTGCTGTTTTAAAGAAAGCAGCTAATGGTGTATTTTTACCAAAGTTACTTGGATCAATTGTATAATCATCAAATAAGAAAGCTAAGGCAATTAAAATACCTCCACCAATAACAAATGGTAACATATGACTGACACCATTCATTAAATGTTTATAGATTTGACGACCAACACTTTCATCACTTTCTACAGTTGTAGAAACATGATCTGCATGATAAATTGGTGCATTTCCACTTAAAGCTTCATTAATTAACTCTTCTGCTTTATTGATCCCATCTGCCACTTTGACTTGAATGACAGGTTTTCCATCAAAACGAGCCATTTCAACATTTTTATCAGCAGCTACAATAATCGCTTCACATTCTTCAATTTCTTTAGCAGTTGGAGCATTTTTAGTTCCACTACTACCATCAGTTTCGACTTTGATTGTAATTCCCATTTGTTTCGCTTTTTCTTCCAAAGCTTCAGCCGCCATATACGTATGAGCAATACCAGTAGGACAAGCAGTAACTGCAAGTAAACGATATGTCCCAGTAAATTCTTTTTTTGCTTCTTCTTTTTCTTCTGCTTTTGCTTTTTGTGCAGCTTCTTTTTGATTGATCAAATCCATAAATTCTTCTACACTTTGTGCATTAATTAAAGAATCTTTAAAGTCTGTATCCATTAACATTTGTGATAACATCGCAAGAATTTCCACCTGTTTTAGGGACCGCAATCATAAAGAACAGTTTTGCTGGTTGATTATCTAATGATTGATAATCAACACCATCTTTAACAACCATTGCCGCAAGTCCTGGAGCGTTTACAGATTCACTTTGAGCATGAGGAATCGCAATTCCTTCTCCAATTCCTGTTGTACTTAATTCTTCACGTGCATAAATTCCTTGTTTATAAACATCTTGATCATTTAAATTACCTTGTTTTGCCATTAATGAAACTAATGTATTAATAGCTTCATCTTTATCTAAACATGTAGCGTTAACATCAATCGAAACATCTTTTTATAAATCTAAGATTTTCATTTATAGTTCTTCCACTTTTAATTGTTTATAGACTTCTTGAATCATTGAAGCTTCCGCTAAATCTTCGCTAAAAGCAGTAGCTCCGCCACACGCACTTCCAAGTTTTAAAGCTTCATCATATTTCTTTTCTTTTAAATAACCTGCAATAAATCCAGCAACCATGCTATCTCCACTACCAACACTATTTAATAATTTTCCTTTAGCACCTGCACAATAATAAACATGATCGTCCTCACTTACTAAAATAGCACCATCTTTTCCAAGAGATACAAGAACATTAATTGCTCCTTGTTCTTGTAATTTTCTTGCATAGAAAATTAAATCTTCTTGATTTTCTATTTTTACATTAAATAATTCTTCTAATTCACGATGATTAGGTTTTATTAAGAAAGGATGATAAGGTAATACTTTCTTTAATAAATCATTCGTTGCATCAACAATAATTTTAATTCCTTGTTGATCTAATTTTTTCATGATTTGTTCATAAATATCACTAGGTAAAGAAGATGGAATACTTCCCGCAAGAACTAAAATATCATTTTCTTGTAAATGATCTAATTTTTCAAATAACTCATTTAATTTTTCTTGAGGAATATCTGGACCACTTCCATTAATTTCAGTTTCTTTAGCCCCTTTCATTTTAACGTTAATTCTTGAAAGACCATTTTCTAACTGACATAAATCGCAGTCAAATCCTCTTTCTTTTAATTCTTTAACAATTTCTTCACCTGTAAATCCTGCAACAAACCCTAAAGCTGTTGTTTCAAGATTCAAACGACTTAAAATTGTTGAAACATTAAATCCTTTTCCTCCAGGATAAATTTCTTCTTGCTTTGAACGGTTTGTTTCCCCTTCTTCAAAACAATCAACATGCATAATATAATCCAAAGATGGATTAAAAGTAATTGTATAAATCATTAATCTCTAACCTCCACAACTGTCGCTTGTTCTTTAATTTCTTTTTCACAATGATCTGTAATAATCACCGCATCATTTATTTGACCAAAGGTCACATGATATATCTTATTAAATTTACTATGATCCGATAAAACATAACTCATTTGACAACGTTCCATAGCCAATTCCTTAATAGCAGCTTCTTCACTATCTGGTGTCGTAAAACCATTCATTAAATCAATTCCATTTGTTCCAAAGAAACCTTTAGAAAAATGATAACGACTTAATGACTTCATCGTATTAACACCCACACATGACCCTGTAATATTTCTCACTTCTCCACCAAGACATACTACATGAAATCCTTTAATGGTCAATTGTTGAGCTTGCATTAAACCATTAGTAATATAGTGTGCTTCCTTTTGATCTAAATATTCAATCAACTCTAAAGTTGATGAACCTGCATCTAAATAAACCACATCATTGGCTTCAATCATTCCTGCTGCATACTTTGCAATTTTTTTCTTTTCATCAGCATTTAATAACTGTCTTTTCCCTAATGGATCTTCAATCGTTTGTGTTACCTTAGGAATAAGGGTTGCACCTCCATGAACTCTTTTTAAGAATCCTTGATGATCAAGTTCTACTAAATCTCTTCGTATACTTGATTCACTCGCTCCTGTAAGTTCAACAAGAGAAGCTACAGTCACATTTCCTTTTTTATCTAATTCATTTAAAATAATTCGATGGCGTTGATTATCCATACTGATCACCTCTTACGCGTTCATTATATGACCGTTCAATCATAAAGTCAATTATGTTTTGACTGTTTAATCATAGAAATGAATATAAAATGAAAAAAAGAGCACTATTTTGAATGAATGCTCTTTGATATCTGAATGAATGCTTAAATTATATAATCTATTGCGGTAACAGTTTCCATTTCTGTACCATCCATTAATAATTTTTGATGTTCCTTTGATTGGGGATATTTTTGTAAGTCTATCAGATTAGAAAACTCAACAATTTGAATCACATCACCGAAATGAGGTCCCACAGGTGGTTGTTCACCTATATTTACCCCTACTTCACTTTTAATAATCAAAGGACAATTTTTACCAACCTCTTCTAACATTTCAACAAAATGTTTAATTTCACTTTTATCTTTTAAAGTAAATACCGATACATGTTTAATCATCTTTTCTCCCTTTTAAGCAATATGCATTCCACCATCTATAAATATTTTTTGTCCTGTTGTATGACTTGCTTGGTCACTACTTAACCATAAGACAGCGTTCACGACTTCTTGAGTCATCGCTAGTTTTTTCATAGGAATCACATGTTCTTTCAACATTGCTTCTTCATGAGGATTAGTTGAAAGTGAATTTTTGGTAAGTTCTGTTCCCATGGTTGGACCTGGACAAATGGCATTGACACGAATACCAAATGCCGCATTTTCTAAAGCTGCCATTTCTGTTAAAGCAATAACTGCTGCTTTAGCTGGACCATAAGCAGCAAATCCAGGTGCCATTTTATATCCACCAATAGAAGCCGTATTAACAATTGTACCAAAACCTTGTTTTTGCATTTGTAACAATTCATATTTTAAACAAAGAAAAACACCTTTCATATCCACATCAACTACTAAATCCCATGTTTTTTCAGAAATTTCTGTTAAGGATTCATAAGGCATACGTACACCATCTGGTCCAATACCCGCATTATTAAAAGCACAATCAAGACGCCCATATTTTAAAACAACTTCTTCAATAGCTTTTTTTACATCTTCTTCTTTAGAAACATCACAGTGAATATAAAAAGCTTCATTTCCTATTTCTTTTATTGCTTGCTTACACACTTCCTCTTTATCTACAGTAAAAGCAACAACATGGGCTCCTTTTCTTGAAAACTCAATCGCTGTTTGCTTTCCAATACCACTTGTTCCTCCGGTAATTACAACCACTTTATCTTTAAAATTCATTTTTTCTTCCTCCTTTAAAAGCAAAATATTGACTTAAAATAACAATATTAATATTAAACATTAAAAAAATCAAAACAAACAATGCACCTCTATTTGTCCCATCATATAAATTTATTCCTTGTTGTACAAACGCTAAAATAGCAGCTGTAATGGATGTTCCTATTCCCCCTGAAAGTTGCATTAATGTTTGTAATACTGCATTTCCATCTGCTTGTAAATTTATAGGTAAATAAGACATCGCACATGTCATCGTATTACCTACAATCAACCCAATTCCTAAACTATAGATAAAATAAAGCATCATACATAATTGATAAGTAAGATTTTCAAAAAAGAATAAGAAACAAAATGTGGCAATAAAACTACAACATACACCTAAAATAATAGGTTTTTTAGCTCCAAAACGATCTAAAATCAAACCACCTACAGGTGCAAATACAGCACCAACAATGGCTCCTGGAAGTAAAACGACCCCTGCATCTGTAGCGGGTTGTTTTAAAACAATTTGTACAAATGTTGGTAATAATAAACCATATCCTAATGTTGTCATTTGTAGAAACATAATAGCTAAAGTATGAAACGTAAAACTTTTATGATTAAAGATATCTAAGTGAATTAATGGATTTTTAATATGTAATTGTCTTTTAGTAAAATAATATAAACTGCTTATTCCAATGATAAAGCAACATAAAACAAACACTAAATGATCAACAACTTGATTCAAATTAGAAAATCCCATAATCAAAGCAACAAAAGCGAACGCTACAGCTATAAAACTTAAAAGATCAAATTTTTCATGTTTATTAATTATTTGTTCACTCATACAAAAATAACCTATAAAACTTGCTAGAACAATAACTGGTAAAACGCAAATAAAAATATAACGCCAAGTAAAATATTGTATCATTATTCCTCCAAAGGTAGGACCTATCGCTGGTGCAGCCGCTGTTACAAAAGAACCACATCCCATCATTAATCCTAGAAATCTTTGAGCTGATTCCTCTAAAATAATGTTATACATCATTGGTAAAGCAACCCCTACACCTGCTCCTTGTATAAGTCTTCCTATAAGCAATAAAGTAAACTGTTGTGCAAAGATATCAACAATCAATCCTATTGAAAATAAAAATCCCGCTACTAGAAATAATTTTTTTGTTTGAAATCTTCTTTTTAAATAAGATGAAATAGGAATTAGAATTCCCATCATTAATAAATTTCCTGTAGTCATCCATTGAACTAAAGATGTAGAAACCTGAAATTCATTCATCAATGTTGGAAATGTAATATTCGTTGCTGTTTCAATCAAAACACCACAAAAAGAAAACAAACCTGCGGCTAAAATAGCTAATAATTGTTTCATTGTTAATTTTTCTTCCATAGTCCCCTCCTATTCATTAATTTACTCATAAATAAATAAATTTCTTTTCTTTTTATATTTCATAAACTTTCTTGACAGGACAAAAAAAATGTGCCTAAGCACATTCATGGTAACGAGACATCATCATATCTATCAAACAATGAAACATGATTCTTCTCTCTTTCATTTCTAAATGATCAATAGGTAAAAGTAATGTTTCATGAAAATAGTTTAACATCTTTTGATCAATCATCTGTGTTGAAATCAAAAGTTTACGCCCTTGACTTCTTAAAAGCTTTCTTAAATAACGTGAAGATTGTTTACTTAAAGCATCCTCTTCAATTCCTATAACAAGTAATAAGTCATCTTCTTTTAGTTCAATTGTTGATTCATTTTCATCTAAAACCAACATATCTTTTTGAAAAAGATCACCTTCATATTGAAGATACTTACAAAGCAAATGAGAATAAGCAACTCCGTAAAGATAAATATGTTTAGCTTTTTTTATTTTTCTTACAAAGTAATCGATTTGACTTTGTTCAATCTTCATTAAATTCTTTTCAATCCAAGATAATGAATCATGAAGATGCTTCTTTGTAAGAAAATAGTTGGTATTTGTTACTTGTTTTCTAATTTCTAATTCTAATAAACAATCATCTTTAAAGGCAATATAATTATCATAAGCTAATTTTTTGATAAATTTAGAGATCTTTGCTTTTGAAACATAGCTTTTTCTTGCAAGTTCTTCAATGGACATAAAAGCAACTTCTTTTAAATTTATTTTAATATAGTTACAGATCGTATAATCGATATCACCTTGTTGACTGTTATTTAAAATTGTATTGATTTTATTTGTTATCATAATATCACCAGATAAAGTATAACATAAAAACCGCCTAAGCGGTTTTTTGTATGAGTTATAGAGAGTTTTTATATTTGAAGGAAAACTGATCAACAATTTTATTTATGTTTTTCTTACCACTGTAAATAGCCTTTCCAACAAGGATAATCGCTAATATAGATATTATTATTAATATGATTGCAAAGATTTTTATAAATAGGATATTTGAAAAATAATACATCAATAAGACTCCCAGAGAGGAAAGGAAGAACAAATTGCGTAACCATTTTATAAGATTATGAATCATTTTCTTTTGATAGTTAATTTCATCTATATATCCTTGTTTTTCTTGACTATTCATCTTTTTTCTCCTTTTAATAAGATAATCCTGGATTGAAGAATCCAACAAACACACCAATAAAGGCAACAACAACTAATAATAACATTACTTTAATTGGTGACATTTTCTTTTTAGATAATAAATACCAACATCCAACAACAAAGACAGCTGTTAATAATCCTGGATAAACACCATCTAATGTTTTTTGTAAATCTAAGAATGGTTTTTTAGCTCCAGCTGCTGTCATCGTAAATGAAGTTGTTACTGAAATCCATGTTGCTGATACAGCACCGATAACAATACCACCTAACATTGTTACTGATTCTCTTAAAGCTTCCCCTTGAGGACCAACTAAGAAATCAACCGCTTTTCCACCTAATTCATATCCTTTGAAATATAAGAATTTCATTCCAAAGTAAGCAAATAAGTTCCATACAATGATGTACATGATAGCTCCAAGAGGTGAACCTCCTGTAGACATACCTAAAGCAATACCAAGTAAAATAGGAATAACTGTTCCTACAACTAGGGAATCCCCAATACCGGCGATTGGTCCCATTAAACCAGCTCTTAAACCGTTGATTGTTTCATCATCAACATCTTCTGTTCCGTTGGCACGTGCTTCTTCTAACCCAGCTGTCATCCCAACAATAACAGTACCAAGTTGAGGTTCTGTATTAAAGAAAGCAGTGTATGTTTTCATTGATCTTGCTTGATCTTCTTTTTTATCATAAAGTTCTTCTACTACTGGTAACATAGAGCATAGATAACCAAAAGTTTGCATATGTTCTTGAGAGAAGCATGTTAAGTTTCCATAATACCAATTGTGGAAGGATTTAGTTAATGTTTTTTTAGATAGTTTCTTTTCCATCTTAAATATCCTCCTCATCTTCATCATCAAAGTCTCCTGCAGGTGCAGCTACTCTTTGATTTTGTAACATTTTTAATTTGTAGTTAATTAAAGCAAACATACCAGCAATCACTGTTGCTGCAACTAAATTGATTCCCATTGAAGCAGCAAGAGTAAATCCAAAGAAAAATGGAATGAAATCGACTGCTTTTGTAACAATTTGTTTTAATAAAATAGCAATTCCGACACATGGTAATAATGATCCAACTGTAAATAAAGTTTTCATAGCTAAACCATCCATAGGTAATGTTGTTTTAATTAATTCAACAACATCTGCCCCTAATTTACACATAATTAAGGCTGGAATAAATGAACATAAAATATGTGAAATCCAAGGTAATACCATATCTACAAGATATAATTTATGATAATCCCCTTTTTCAACAGCTTTCCATCCAACATGTTGCCATGCTAAGTTGATTGTTGCTGTTCCATAGAATAATACTGTACCTAAAGTACCAACCATTGTTCCAAATGAAGTTGCAAGAGCTGCTCCTTCTTTTGTGGCAGCTGATAAACCATAACTATTTAACGCTACCATTGCAAGTGGAATCCCAATGTAACTTACAGCACGAACGTCTGCTGAAACGGTTCCACCTGGAGTAACTAATGCAATGTAGACAACTTGCATTGCTGCCCCTACTAAAATACCTGTTTTGATATCTCCTAAGATAATCCCACAAACAAGTCCCCCAATTAAAGGACGACCTAATGTGTAGTTACCAAAGGAAGTACCACCTAATCCTGGCATACTTGATAAACAAGCAAATAAACCAAGTAATGCCGCTTGTAACCAACTAATTGTCATAATTTTTCTTCCCCTTTTTATTTATTTGTTAAAAACCAAATTTTCCTTTAAAATCATCCCATGTTCCAATTGAAACATCTGGTAATAAAGCAAATTTGATTGTATAACCTGCTTTAGCTAAAGCTTCAAAAGCTTCGGCTTCTTCTTGTGTAATGGATTGATTGTTTCCTAGTTTTGTTGCTCCTTCACGATCATTACAAGGTCCAACAATAACTGTTTTAATACCACAATCAAATCCTTGATCAACAAGAATTTTTTTCATATCAATAGGATTTTTAGTAATTAAGAAATATTGATCTTGACTATCTAAAACCTTTTGACTTTTCTTTTGCCAAGCTTCCATTGTCCATACAAATGTTTTCTTTCCACTGGCTGATTTGTAAGCTGCTTTTAATACTGAATTATTTGCTGCTTTATCGTTTACAGCCACTAAACCATCGCATGGGTATTCTCTTGCCCAACGTGTACATGTTTGACCGTGAATCATACGATCATCAATTCTAATAAATGATACTGACATTTTTCTTCCTCCTTAAATATCATCTTCGTCGTCTTCTACGACTTTAAATTCTTGTAAAGCAGTTGTTGCTTCACTTAAGACAGCTTGTACAAAGGAATCTCCTTGTAAAGTATCTTTCATTAATACTGAAGTAAGGGCTAATGGTAAATTCATCCCACCAATTGTTGTTGTCTTTTCCATTAAACCTTTTTCAGCTAAAACATTTAAAGCAGTTGTAAGTGGTGATCCTCCTACAATATCCGCTAATAAAACAATTTCATCATCTTCATGAATGTCCTTAACACTTTCTTTAAAAATTTCCGCAAATTCATCTGCTGTCTTTCCATCAGGTAAACCTGAAGCAATCACATCATCCCTTTGTCCTGCCAACATCATTAATGATGTTTTTAAACCAGCTGCAAATTCACCATGACTTACTAATACTAAATATTTCATGTCCTTCCCTCCTTGCACCTATAGAATACCAAATATGAAAGCACTTGCAATGTGTCTTCAATCACGACTTTTAAGTGACAAAAATCATAAAAAAATTGACAAATATCATTCCAACTATGACATTTGTCATAAATAAAAAAGATAGCCACAAGCTATCTATTTCAATTCATTTTCTAATTTCTTTTGTATCTTATTAAGATCATTATCAATTGTTCCTTGATCAATACTTTGATTAATCAAATAATCTGCTTTTTCTAGAATATTTTCATATTCTTTAAACTTTGGTTCTACTAACGTGTTTTCTAAAATCTTATTTAAAACATCTGAATCTAAAGAAGCATAAGAAACTGCATCTTGTGCTAAGATTTCCTTTGTTTTCTTTGATAACATGACCTTCTTTAAAGGAGAGGCTCCCTTCGAATTATCAAGTAGAGATTGTTGAATATCTTCGTCCATCGTCAACATTTTTAAAAATTCCCACGCTATTTCTTGATGCTTTGTTTGTGAAGACATTCCTATTAATGAAGTGTCTAAATGTGTTGTAATCGTATTTGATTTTGTTCCCGGCATTGAAATACAACTCCATTTAAAAGATGTATATTTACTAATACGATAAGGATAAGGTTGGTAGGTACGGTATTGAGCAAAGGTCAAAGGACAAAAAGCGACTTTCCCTTGATCAAAATCTTCTGATGAAACTTGATAGCCATTTGATAAAGCTTTAAGCTTTGTCAAATATAAAAACGCTTCTTTGACTTCTTTTTTATCAAGATGACAATTATCTTCTTTAAAAACTTGTAACCCATAACAATCAAGAACATCTTGCCAATCAAAGCCATAATAGCCATATTGATCGATGACACCATCATTATTTGTATCCTTTGTAACTTGATTACTAATATTATAAAAATCATCAATAGTCCAATTACTTGAAGGAATAGCAATACCTTCTTTGGTAAGTAAATCATGATTGATACACATAATTGTTGGATTGATTTCATAAGGAAGTGCATATTGACTTCCATTATTTCCAGCAAATAAAGCACTTTGATAAAAAAGAGAAGTATCTATTCGTTCTTCTTTAATAAGTCGATCTAAATTCTTTAAAATACCAATAGAAGATAACGTATTAAAATCATCAGGAAGTACCATAAACACATCAGGTATTGTTCCTTTGGTAATTTCATTAGCAAGCCATGAAGAATAATCATCTTTTATAATTCCACTTTTATACTCAACATGAACATTGGGGTATTTCTTTTCAAATTTCTTGATTGCTTGATCAATAACTTGATAACTTTCCCCATTAGGCACATCCCAACTACTTCCAGCATAAAGTCCTAAAGTAAGAGTAATATCACGACTTGGATCATTGATCAAACAATAAATAAGAACTAAAGAAAGACTTACTAACGTAAGAATACCCTTTTTTATTCTAGTCATTATCGTCACCAAATTCTTGCATTGTGACCCCTGTTTGAACAGCCCAGATGGCAAGTTGCGTACGATCACGTAATTCTAATTTTGACAAAACAATGCTAACATAATTACGCACAGTTCCTTCAGATAAATAAAGTTTTTGAGCAATTTCTTTATTAGATAAACCAAAACCAACTTGTTGAATAACTTTCAATTCAGCCTGTGTCAAATCTTTTGATAAAGAATCATCGACTTGGATAGCATAATTACTCATAGACATCTTGGAAAAAAGTTTAAATACTTTTGTCGCAATATCAGGATTAATCATCGCTCCACCATTATAAACTGTACAAATGGCATGATAAAGTTCATCCATGCTGACACCTTTTAACAAATAACCGCTTGCTCCATATTTTAAAGCACTAAAGACAAATTCATCATCATCAAAAGTGGTAAGGATAATGATTTTAATATCTGGATATTTTTCTTTGACAGCCTTTGTACAATAAACACCGTCCATTTCTGGCATACGAATATCCATTAAAATAACATCCGGCCTTTCTTTTTTTATACTCTCAAGAACTGCAAAACCATTTTCAACAGCATCTACGACTTTCAAATCTTCATGTGTTGATAATACGATTTGTAAGGATTGTCTAATAAGTTCTTGATCATCTGCAATCATCACTTTAACCATCTTTTTTTCCTCCTATTTTTGGTATTTCTACAACTGTTCTAAATCCTTCTTCACTATAAAAATGTATCGTTCCATTTAATATGGCAACACGTTCATGCATTTGTTTCAAGCCATATCCATAATGAATTTCCTTACAGCCACTTCCATTATCTTGCATAATAATCATATATTTTTCCTCTTCGTCAAAAAGATGAATTTCAATATGAGAAGCATGTCCATGTCTTAAAGCGTTTGTCATCGTTTCTTGAATAATTCTAAAAATAATATCTTCTTTCGTATTTTCAAAATCAACATTTTCCCATTCATAATACAAATCAACATTTAAATGAGAAACACTTTGAAATTCTTCAATCATTTTAATCAAACCATCTTTTAAAGTTCTTTGATCAAGTGCTCCCGGTCTTAACTTGTATAAAGAACGTCGAACATCTTTAATACTTTCACGAACAACATTACTAATTACCAAAAGTTGTTCTTTTGACTTTTGTGGATCAATATCAATCAAAGCAATACAAGCATCAATTCCCGCCGAAATACCTGTTAAGGCATGCCCTAAAGTATCATGTATCTCCCTTGAAATTCTTTTTCTTTCTTTATCTTCTGCCATTTTTTCAGATAAAGCAGAATATGTTTTTAATTCATCATTGACTTTAGAAGCAAGTTGAAGTTCTTTACTGATTTTCTTTGTTTCTTCTTGTTGAACTAAAACTTGGCAAATAAGATAAAGAATAAAAACAACAACATTTAATGAAGCTAAAATATTTTTAGCAAATAACATAAATGTACGACTCGAATTTGGATAAAATGATAAATAAGATTCAATACTTGGCATATGTATAATATTTGATAAAATATTATAATCTGAAATCAATAATAAACCAAAGGCCATTAATAAAAGTAAGGCCATATGTTTAATATTTCTCATATTATAAAGTAAATCAGCAAAAACAAAGAGTAAAATTCCATTATAGGAGCCATTTAAACGAATAATTAATAAAAATGAAAGAATAATTTCAATATAAACAAGACCATTCGCCATTTTTAAATTATCTTTTTCTCTTAATTTCATTAATAAAACAAGAATGATAAAAAGAAAAATTGATTCAAAAAAGATATTTTGTGGTGTTCTAGTAATATAAGATACTTTATTTAAGAAATCTCGTGCATAATAATGCACTGAAATATATTTGGTAGAAAGTAAAAATAAAGAAGCATTATAGATAATAACAACCGCATTAATAAACAATAATGAATCTTTTAACTTTGTAACATATTCTTTTGTAAGATGATTCATTATTGCCACCCCGTTATATCATATTCTTCTATATTTTCTTTGGTAATCAATTTTGTTGGAACAATAATTGAGCGTTTATACTTTTTATGATGTAACATCTTATAAGCCACCTTGATTGTTTCTTTTCCTAAAGAAGTAGGTGATTGTGAAGATGTCCCCACAATCTCTTTCGTTTCTGCCAACAATTTCTTTATATTTGGTGAACCATCAACTCCGTAAATAAAAACATCATGCCCTAAATCATTTTCTTCTATAGAAGCCAGTGCTCCTAAAGCCGTTGGATCATTCAAACAAAAGACAACATCAAAATCAATTCCTTGTTGAATAATTTTATTTAAAGCAGGTAAAGCAAGTTCCGTTTGTCCTAAACAATCTTCACTTCCTACAATTTGATAATTCTCATTTAAAGCAACTGTATCTTTAAAGCCGTTGATACGATCAACCGCTGACAAGGCTTTAGAATGTTCAAGTAAAGCAATACGTGCATGATCAAAGCGTTGCATCATATCTTTAGCACACTGTACTCCTGCATCATAATTATCTGAAACAACTGTACAATCTGCAATTTGATCATCACTAATAGGAGCGTCGACTACAATAATTTTAATTCCTGCTTTTTTGACTTCTTTTAATGTTTTATTAATACTCGAAGATTCAACAGGATTAATAATTAAAACATCGATTCCTAAAGAAACAAGGTCTTTGATTTGTTCATTTTGTTTTTTAGGATCCAAAGCTGGATCTCTAGTATATAAAACATCCCCATGATTATTAACAACATTTTCTATTTCATTATTTACAGCTTTATAGAAGGTATTATTCATTGTCATATAAGTTGCTCCAAATTTAATTTGTTTAGTATCAGTGTTTAAATAATGGTGATAGACAAAACAAATCATAATAAGGCTTACAATACATGTGATTTTTAAAGCTTTATTTTTATAAAAAGACATGCGTTTTCCTCCTATTTTCCCTTTATTTAATTTTAATGATTTTTGTCATCTATGTAAATATGACAAATGTCATAAAAAAGTTGATTCTATTTTTGAATCAACTGTTTTGCATATTTTATAATACTACTTCCATCTAATAAACCATAATCTCTTAAAGAAATTACGCCTACCGGCACTTTAACTACCTTTTTAATTTCCTTTAAATCTTCACTTCTTTGTGGCGTAAGTAAAACTACATCGGCCTCTTGTAAATGCTCATTTAAAAACACTTCAATATCCATTAATTGACTTTTAGCTACTTCTTCTATTTTACGAACAAGCATATTTCCTGAAAAACCTGGTTTTGACAATAATGTTATCTTCATATAAGACCTCCAAACACATAGTACTAATATAATAAATGAAATAGCTAAAATACACAATATCTATTTTAGTTGTTTATTTATATTTTCATTGATCACACAATGCTTGTAATTTTAAATAATCACAACAAAAACTCGTCAAAAATTCATCTTTCTTTACAAAAACAGCATTGACAACGTTATTAATTTTTCTTTCTATTTCTTCACGAGTAGATTGTTTCTTTAAATATATATACTCATTA
>ERZ791773.465-NODE-465-length-16244-cov-3.630799_pt1 | contig 16244 bp, 15 predicted proteins | sample MGYA00509948_ERZ791773 | MGnify/ENA primary metagenome ERZ791773 (study PRJEB30046, sample SAMN00791987) | human gut metagenome | study: EMG produced TPA metagenomics assembly of the A metagenome-wide association study of gut microbiota in type 2... | reverse complement strand
TTCGGACCTTTCGTAATTATTCTTAAATTTTTATTTTCACAGAAAAAACACAGATTTTCCATTTGAAGACCACATTCTCCGCATAAGATGAGTAGCATGAATAAGTCTATGAGGAAAAAGGAGCATTTTCAATATGATGAGGAAAAAACGGTTTTATCAGAGGGGCGTGTTATTTGCAGCGGTGGTGGCTGCGGCATCCGTGTCGGGGTGCGGTAATGCTGCAAAGGACGCACCTTCTTCTGTAAATGGGGCAGAATCGGAGCCGGATGGCAGCCAGGATCCTGCGAAGAACGGTCAGTCACCGTTTGGAAAAGAGCAGGGAGAAGGTGGCGAAGGCCAGGATGGAAAGCCGTTTTATGCAGGAATGTCTATGAGCCAGACGCCGGATGTATCCGAACTTTTGCAGGGCAGTCTGGATATGAAGGATTTCCGGGATAAGTGGGTCTACTACGATGAGTATGACTGTTATGGCCTGGAATATATTGTGTACTGCGACAACCCGGCAGATCCGGTGAAGGAGTGCATGAATATTTATGTGCCTGCCGCTTATATGAACGCAGATGGAACTATCAATGAAAAAGGGACAGTAAACGGCTATACGGCGGCTACCGCCCCTATCATTTACCAGAATGGCATCGGCGGCTATGCCGAGGCTGATGCTTCCAAAATTTCCGCCCGCAACAGTGACTATATCAAACAGGGCTACATCTTTGTCTCTCCGGCCAGCCGCGGCAAGGAGACCCAGAGCGAGGATGGAACTTATATTGGAAAATCTCCGGCAGGTCTTGTGGATTTAAAGGCAGGAATCCGGTTTTTGAAAGCGAATGATGCTGAGATGGCGGGAGACGCGAATAAGATTATTTCCATTGGGACCAGCGCCGGAGGGGCTATGAGCGCTTTGCTGGCGAGTACCGGCAATGCAAAGGATTACGATTCTTATTTGAGAGAAATTGGTGCGGTTATGGATCAGTCTGATGATGTGTACGCGGCTCAGGCATACTGTCCGATCACGGATCTGGATCATGCGGACCAGGCTTATGAGTGGATGTACCAGAATCTCCAGACCTACAATAACAGCCGGAGCGGGGAAAATGGAGAATCCACGGACTTTGAGAAGGCCGTATCTAAGCAGATGGCTTCCGGCTATGTGGACTATATCAACAGCCTGAAACTGGTGGATACAAAGACCGGAGAACCCCTGACTCTGGGAGAGGATGGCCGCAGCGGAAGATTCTATCAATATATGGTTCAGAAAGTGGAAGATGCGGCAACTGTTTATTTGAATAAGCTTTCTGAGGGCTCACTGGATGTGCCATATACGCTGAACGATTGTCTGAGCTGGGATGGCAGTAGCGCAAAAATCACCAGCCTGGATGATTATCTGGCAGACTATAACCCGCGCATGAAATCTGTCATGGCCTTTGATAATCTGGAAATGAATGAAAAATCCGGTGAAAATCTGGAATTTGGCGATGAGACGCACCAGTACCTGCATTTTGACTCCTATATGCCGGATGTACTGGAAAAACTAAAAACGGATTATCCGGAAGAGTATTCCAAATATGCAGAGGGCTACGATGCCGTTATCGGTGATAAGGCACTGGCAGAGCGCAAGAAGCTTCTGAATCCGTTAAATTATATTGGTTCGGATTCTGTGGACACAGCAGAACACATCCGCATCCGCGTAGGCACACAGGACGCAGATACCGCTCTTTCCGTCTCGGCAGTTCTGGCTCTGAGTCTGGAAAACAAGACCGATGCCGATGTGGATTACGCTCTGGTGTGGAATCAGGGGCATGGGAATGCTGATTATGACGGAGAACTGCTCCAGTGGATTGATAAAATCTGTAAAGAATAAATCTTTTCATAATAAAAAGATTGTGATATACTAAAACTAACTATGCAACCTAAAAAGACAGCTTCAGTCAGATGCATGATGACTGAAGCTGTTTGAATGTTACTATGTAACTGCTCAGTGCCTGAACGGTTACATCACGGTACAATATTATAGCAACAGAAAGAAATGAATATGAGAACAAGCAGATTAAAAACAGGATGTGCAGCCGCGGTTCTCGGTATATCCCTGGTTCTTGGGGGATGCGCGCAGACTGGCGGAAGTCAGGGCGCTTTTGATGCATCTTCTGAAGAAAACGGAAAGCTGAAAGTGGCGGTAACGTTGTTCCCCTATTATGATTTTGTGCGCCAGATTGCCGGAAACCAGGTGGACCTGCAGATGGTTATTCCTGCTGGAATGGACAGCCATTCCTTTGAGCCGACCCCGGCTGACATCCGCACCATTCAGCATGCTGATATCCTTATCAGCAATGGCGGCACCATGGAGCACTGGCTGGATGAGACTCTGGCAGCCCTGGATACCACCAACATGACCATTGTCACCATGATGGATTATGTGGACGCGGTGGAAGAGGAAATCGTGGAAGGCATGGAAGATGCCGACCACGATCATGAGCACACTCATGTCTATGTGGCGGCGGACCACGACCACAGTGGCGAAACGCCGGAGGAGCATGCGGCGCACGCCCATGAGGACGATGACCACGACCACAGCGGCGAAACGCCGGAGGCGCATGCAGCCCACAGCTATGAGGAAGATACACGCAGCTGCGTGGATCACGACGGCCATGAGGAAGAAATCGAGTACGACGAGCATATCTGGACTTCCCCGGTCAATGCCATGAAACTCGTGGATGTGATTGGTGACACACTGGCCGAGGCAGATCCGGCCCATGCGGACACATATCATCAGGGGGCAGAAAATTATAAAAAAGAACTGGAAGAGATTGACTCAGGCTTTCGCGAGGTTTCCGCAAACCGTAAGCGGAACATGATTGTCATGGGGGATAAATTCCCGTTCCGTTATCTGGCAGATGAGTATCAGCTGGACTACCGGGCAGCCTTTTCCGGCTGCAGCTCTGACACAGAGCCAAGCGCGAAGACCATTGCCTATCTGATCGATAAAGTGAAGGAAGAGCAGATCCCGGCGGTTTATTACCTGGAGCTGAGCAGCCACCGGGTTGCCGAGATTATCGGAGAGGAGACCGGGGCAGAGCCTCTGCTCTTACATTCCTGTCACAATGTAACCCGGGCGCAGTTTGACGCAGGTATTACCTATGCTGGACTGATGCGCCAGAATATTGAGAATTTACGAAAAGGAATCGACTGATGAATCCGATTATCAAATGCGAACACACTGATTTTGGATACGAAAACCACGATGCAGTCATAGATCTGAACCTGGAAATATATCCTGGGGATTATCTCTGCGTGGTGGGAGAGAATGGTTCAGGAAAAAGTACCCTGATCAAAGGAATGCTCGGCCTGTTAAAGCCGACTGGGGGAAGTCTCAGCGTGGCAGATGAATTAAAGCGCGGCGGCATCGGCTATCTTCCCCAGCAGACTGCAGCCCAGAAGGATTTTCCGGCTACGGTACAGGAGGTTGTGCTGTCCGGAACCCTGAGCCGCCGTGGAAACCGTCCGTTTTATTCCCGGGCAGAGAGGAAGCTGGCAGCCCACAATCTGGAACGACTGGGTATTGAGCATCTGAAGCAGAAATGCTACCGGGAACTCTCCGGCGGACAGCAGCAGCGCGTTCTGATCGCGCGGGCACTCTGCGCCACCGAACAGCTTCTGATCCTGGATGAACCGATTACCGGACTGGATCCATCCGCGATCCAGGATTTTTACCATTTAATTAAGAAGCTGAACAAAGAAGACGGGATCACCATCATCATGGTATCCCACGATATCGGCAATGTGATCAGCCAGGCCAACAAGATCCTGCATCTGCACCGCAGGGTTGTATTCTGCGGAACCGCAGAAGCATACAGACAGAGCGTGGCCGGAAAAGAATTTCTGGGAGGTGACGAGGTATGAGTATGATCTCTGAAATGCTTTCCTATCCCTTTGTGGTACGCGCCCTGGTGGGAGGCATCCTGGTGTCTTTATGCTGTGCCCTTCTGGGGGTAAGCCTGGTACTAAAGCGCTATTCCATGATTGGAGACGGACTCTCCCATGTATCTTTTGGCGCACTCTCTATTGCTGTTGCGGCCGGCTGGTCGCCGCTGAAGGTTTCCATCCCGCTGGTGGTGCTGGCAGCGTTTTTCCTGCTCCGTATTACCGAGCATGGAAAAGTCAAAAGTGATGCGGCTATCGCCATGATCTCAGCAAGCTCCCTGGCTGTCGGAATTATCGTTACATCTTTGACAACCGGTATGACCACTGATGTCAGCAGCTATATGTTCGGAAGTATCCTGGCTATGAGCCGGGAGGACGTGATCTTAAGTGCTGTGCTGTCCATCATTGTACTGTGTTTGTTTGTGTTCTGTTACAACAAGCTGTTTGCGGTTACCTTTGATGAGAATTTCGCAAAGGCTACCGGTGTGAATGTAGAGCTTTACAACGTGCTGATTGCCGTGCTGACGGCAGTCACTATTGTTCTCGGCATGCGGATGATGGGAGCCATGCTGATCTCCAGCCTCATTATCTTCCCGGCGCTGACCGCCATGCGGATTTTTAAAAGCTTCCGAGGCGTAGTGATCTGCTCTGGTGTGCTGGCGGTTGTATGCTTTCTGTTCGGCATTATCTTCTCTTACGGATGTTCTACCCCGGCCGGTGCCAGTGTGGTGCTGGTGAATCTGGCAGCGTTTATCGTGTTCAGCGTGGTACAGAGCGTGCTGATGCGGGTGACAAAAAAGTAAAAATATTACAACAAAACAGGACCGAAAAATCTGAGCGGATTTTTCGGTCCTGTTTTGTTTCTATTATGAATAAATTTTTCTCAATAAGAAAATATACAGTTAGCAATACCTAACAAAATTGAAAAAAATGCGAGAAAGTTATTGACGGCTAACTTCGGTTAGCCTATACTAATCTAAAGTTAGCGTCCACTAATTGTTTGTCACTGTGCGCTGACATATGAGATTGCAGATATACATATTAAGAAAAAGAAAGAAGATGAATGATGATGCCACTTACTATGGCGCCGGTTGGCCAGGCAAGCAAGATCCAGAGAGTCGGAGGAAATGATGAAACCAAGCGTTTTCTTGCAAATCTCGGATTTGTGGTTGGATCTGAGGTAACAGTTATTTCCGCGATTGGAGGCAACGTGATCGTGAACATCAAAGATTCCAGAGTTGCAATTAACCAGGATATGGCTCGTCACATCATGGTAGCGTAAGCTTTCCGTGAGTGCGTAACTATATACAACTGAGATTTATCTGTCGTTTTGCTGTGGCACAGAAATAAGCGGATGGCAGTGATTTTTGGGAAAGGAGAATAAGACGATGACTTTAGGTGATGCAGCAGTTGGAAGCACCGTTGTGGTAACCAGGATCAGTGGTGATGGTGCTTACAAGCGTCGTATTATGGACATGGGTATCACGAAAGGAAGCGAGCTTTACATCAGAAAAGTTGCTCCTCTTGGAGACCCGGTTGAAATTACCGTCAGAGGCTATGAGCTTTCTGTCAGAAAAGACGATGCTCAGTGCGTAGAGGTAAAATAATTGAACCACATAACATGACAACAACGAGGAAAGAGAGCGAGGAAAAAATGGCAATTAAAATTGCACTTGCCGGAAACCCGAACTGTGGTAAAACAACCATGTTCAATGCCCTCACCGGTGCAAACCAGTACGTAGGTAACTGGCCGGGTGTTACGGTAGAGAAAAAAGAAGGTAAATTAAAAACCAAAGGAAAACATGAGGATGTGATCGTAACCGACCTTCCGGGTATTTACTCCATGTCTCCGTATACACTGGAGGAGGTTGTCAGCCGTGACTACGTGCTGAAGGAGAATCCGGATGTCATTGTGGATCTTGTGGATTCCACCAATATCGAGCGTAACTTATATTTGACGACTCAGCTCATTGAGACTGGCGTTCCGGTAGTTATTGCACTGAACATGACCGACCTTCTGGAGAAGAGAGGCATGAAAATTGACGTTGCACGTCTCTCCATGTTAATGAACTGTCCGGTTGTGGAGACTTCCGCTTTAAAGCAGATCGGTCTTGACAAGCTGATCGACAAGGCCGTTGAGGTTGCCCATAAAAAAGAAGCTGACCTGCCGAAGGAAATCTTCTCAGAAGATCTGGAGAGGGCTGTCGCTGCGGTTGCCGAGGTCCTTCCGGAGAGAATTTCTGCTGACAAAAAGAGATGGTACGCTGTCAAATTCCTTGAGAACGACAGCAAGGTTGTTGAGAGTGTGGCACTTTCGGCATCTGCAGCAGGCGTTGTAGAGTCCGCAAGAAAAGAGCTTGAAGAAAAGCATGATGACGATATGGAGAGCATCGTAACCGACGAGCGTTACAAATTCATCCAGAAAGTCGTTTCCTCTTCCGTAAAGAAGGGCAAAGACAAGATGACTGTATCCGATAAGATCGACCAGATCGTGACCAACCGTATCCTGGGTATCCCGATCTTCATCGCGATCATGTGGGTTGTTTATTACATATCCGTAACGACGGTTGGTACTGTTGTTACCGACTGGACCAACGATACCTTTGTAGGCGCGATCCAGGAGGCAGCAGGAACCTTCCTCACCAATGCAGGCGCAAGTGATTTCATCATCAGCCTTGCTGTTGACGGTGTCATCGGCGGTCTGGGTGCTGTGCTTGGCTTCATGCCGCAGATGGCAATCCTGTTCCTGTTCCTGTCTATCCTTGAGGACTGCGGCTACATGGTACGTATCGCCTTCGTTATGGATCGTGTGTTCCGTCACTTCGGACTGTCCGGTAAGAGCTTCATCCCGCTGCTGATTTCTTCCGGCTGCGGTATTCCTGGAATCATGGCCTCCAAGACCATTGAACAGGACAATGACAGACGTCTTACCATCATGACCGCTACCTTCGTTCCGTGCGGTGCGAAGCTTCCAGTTATCGCTCTTATGGGCGGTGTTATGGCCGGTTATGTAACTGGCTGGGATATTGCCGGCTTTATCACCCCGCTCATGTATTTTGTAGGTATCGTTGCAGTGTTAGTTGCAGCAATCATGTTAAAGAAGACCAAGCCGTTCTCCGGCAAGCCGGCTCCGTTCGTTATGGAGCTGCCGCAGTACCACATCCCGTCTGCAAGAACTGTGCTTCTACATGTATGGGAGAGGCTGAAGGGCTTCTTCATCAAGGCAGGTACGGTTCTGTTCCTGGCCTGCGTAGTGATGTGGATCTTAAGCACCTTCGGTATTCAGGATGGCGCATTTGGTATGGTTGAGGATTCTGCAGACAGCCTTATGGCTATCGTCGGCGGTGCTATCGCTCCGCTGTTCGCACCGCTCGGATGGGGTGAGTGGCAGCCGGTTGCAGCTGCGATCTCCGGCTTCAGCGCAAAAGAGGGTATCGTTTCTACCATGGGCGTGCTTGCAAATGTTGCAGGCGATGTCGAGGATGCAGATACCGTTGCAGCAGGCGTTGGCATGTGGTTTCCGACCGCTCTGGCTGGCTTCAGCTTCCTTTTATTCAACCTGCTTGATTCTCCGTGTCTGGCAGCGATTTCTACCATGGCAAAAGAGATGCAGAGCCGTAAGTGGTTCTGGTTCGCAATTGTATTCCAGAACGTATTTGCTTACGCTGTAACCCTGGTCATTTACCAGATCGGTTCCTTCTTACTGTATGGTACCTTCAGTGCCTGGACCGTGATCGCATTCGCAGTACTGCTGTTCATGCTGTTCATGCTGTTCCGCCCGGATCCGTACAAAGATCAGAAGACCTACGCCAAGAGATCTGTACAGGCGGCTTCATAAGCAATCTGAATTTATATTTGAAATCCATTTTGAAATTGAATTTTGCAGCTCCGGTTTTCACCGGCCGGGGCTGTGTTGAAAGAAGGGAAACGAAGTGTTAGCAGATATTGTTGTAGTGGCCGTCATCGCCGGATATTGTTTTTACGTGATCAAAAAACATCACGATCAGAAAAAGTCGGGTGGATGTACCGGAGGCTGCGCCGGCTGTGCGGGCTGTGCAGGCTGTCATCCTTCCGCCCCGGATTCGAAAGAAAATATCTGATTACAGAAAGGGCAGTGTCGCTGCCCTTTCTGTAAAAACAGAAGTTAGCAAAAACTAACCAAAGCAATCAAAAACAACCCCAAGGAGGTACTTTATGTCAGCTGAGGCAAAAAAAGGATTTATTATTTCTGAACTGAAAAAGAATGGCTGTCGGATTACCAGCCAGAGAAAGCTTTTGATCGATGTGATCCTGCAGGATGAGTGCAGCTGCTGCAAGGAGATTTATTATAAAGCAGCAAAACGTGACCCAAGTATCGGCATGGCTACCGTTTACCGTATGGTAAAAACGCTGGAAGAGGCAGGCCTGATCCAGAGAAAAAATATGTACCGCATTGATTACGATATGGGAGAGCGCATGGCGTTTGCATGAAAGGAAAAAGAAAAGGGGCATTAATGAGAAAATTTATCATTAACGCCCTCTTTCTGCTTTTATTAAGAAATTTTATCAATAAGACTCTTGAAAATTGGAATTCGATGCGCTACAATACACGTTAAACAAAAAATTAAAATACTTATGAGGAGGAATCCAGTCATGTTAAAGGTTTTAAAAGTATTCGATATCAAGAAATCCGGAGTGTTCGCAGCAGGTGTTCTGTTTGGTACTGCAGGTGTTAAGATCCTTGCAAGTGAAGATGCCAAGAAGGTTTACACCAACTGCACAGCAGCTGTCCTTCGTGCAAAAACATGCGTTCTGAACGTAGCAGCAAGCGTACAGGCTAACGCAGAGGATATCCTGGCAGAGGCTCAGCAGATCAACGAGGAGCGTGCGGCAAAGGCTGAGGCTGCGGCCTTCGCTGATGAGGCAGCAGAGGCTGAGGAAAATGCAGCAGAGGCAGCAGACGCTGAGTAATTTCGGACCATTTACCAGGCAGAGACAACCGTAAAAAAGCATGCGCTCTGTTTTGGAAACAAGGCAGGAAAAGGATGCACGATCATGCTCTGCATCCTTTTTCATTGCCGGAAATGGCTTAAATGCGCTGCCTGGCGCATTGATTACTGACAGAAAACGTTACGAAAAAAGTAACGAAAAGGTAACTATTCAGTAGGTCTACGCATTTACTGCGCTGACCGTAAGAAAACATAGGATGGCAGGCAAAAATCCCATTGCCGCAGGCAATTTTCATGGATTTTTGCTCGTGACCGTGAAGGTACTGAGCAGTTACACGAAAAGAGGAATACACTATGAAATTTGTGATCAAACATGAGATCCGCGGAAGAATCCGTGTTCAGATCCTGCAGGGCCGCATGAGCATTGAGCAGGCAGACATCCTGCAGTATTATTTTAACGCAAAACCATACTCCATTTCCGTAAAAGTGCGGGAGCGCCTGAGTGAAATTGTGATTCATTACGATGGTGACCGGGAAACGGTTGTCCGTGATCTGCAGACATTTTCCTACGAAAAGGCAGAAGTTCCGGAGTCTTATATCCAGAATTCCGGCCGTGCCCTAAACAGCGAATACTGGGAAAAGCTGATGACCCGTGTCATCATGCGTGTGGGAAATAACCTGTTTTTACCTGCAGGCGTCCGGGCTGTCATTACCTCCGTGAAATCTGTAAAATATATCTGGAAGGGAATCTGTACGCTGGCAGCCAGAAAGATCGAGGTTCCGGTCCTGGATGCAACCGCCATTGGTGTTTCTATTATAAGAAGTGATTTTGACACAGCCGGCTCTGTCATGTTCCTGCTTGGCATCGGCGAGATCCTGGAGGAATGGACCCACAAGAAGTCGGTGGGTGACCTGGCGCGCAGCATGTCCTTAAATATTACCAAGGTATGGCTGGTAAGTGATGGACAGGAGGTCCTAGTTCCGACCACGACAATCCAGAAATCGGATCTGGTACGCATTCATATGGGCAATGTAATCCCGTTTGACGGCGAGGTGGCAGACGGCGAGGCTATGGTTAATCAGGCATCCTTAACCGGTGAGTCCGTTCCGGCTGAAAAAACGAAAGGTGCCACGGTTTATGCAGGTACTGTAGTGGAAGAGGGAGAGATCACCATCCGTGTCAAAGAGACTGGAGGCTCCAGCAAGTTTGATAAGATCGTGACCATGATCGAGGAATCTGAAAAACTGAAATCTTCCCTGGAGGGTAAGGCAGAGCATCTTGCAGATACACTGGTTCCTTACAGCCTGCTTGGCACCGGCCTGACCTGGCTGATCACCAGAAACACAACCAAGGCACTTTCTATCCTGATGGTAGATTTCTCCTGTGCCCTGAAGCTGGCTATGCCGATCTCGGTGCTGTCCGCGATCCGCGAGGCCAATATGTACGACATTACGGTGAAGGGCGGCAAGTATCTGGAGGCTATGGCAGAGGCCGACACGATCGTCTTTGATAAGACCGGTACTCTGACCAAGGCACAGCCGACTGTGGTCGATGTGGTTTCCTTTAACAATATGACAGGTGATGAGCTTCTGCGCATCGCAGCATGTCTGGAAGAGCATTTCCCGCATTCCATGGCAAAGGCTGTGGTCGATGCGGCAAAGAAGAAGCATCTCGTTCATGAGGAACTGCACAGCAAGGTAGAGTATATTGTTGCGCACGGCATTTCCACCACACTGGAAGATAAGATGGGAGATAAAAAGGCTATCATCGGCAGTGCGCATTTCGTTTTTGAGGATGAAAAATGTACCGTTCCGAAAGGCAGACAGGAAGTATTTGATGCTCTTGCGCCGGAATACTCGCATCTGTATCTGGCCATCGACGGTGAACTGGCTGCTGTCATCTGCATCCAGGATCCGCTGCGTGAGGAAGCCCGCGATGTCATTGCTTCCTTAAAAGAGGCGGGTATCAGCAAGGTTGTCATGATGACCGGAGATAGTGAGCGTACTGCTAAAGCCATTGCGGCCATGGCCGGTGTAGACGAGTATTATTCGGAGGTGCTGCCGGAGGATAAGGCAAGCTTTGTGGAAAAAGAAAAGGCTGCGGGGCGTAAGGTCATCATGATCGGTGACGGTATTAACGATTCCCCGGCGCTTTCTGCCGCGAACGTGGGCATTGCCATCAGTGACGGCGCAGAGCTGGCCAGAGAGATCGCGGATGTGACCATAGGCGCAGACAATCTGTACGAGGTGGTAACCTTAAAGCTGATCAGTAATCATCTGATGCAGCGTATCCATTGGAATTACCGCACGATCGTCGGCTTCAATGCCGGACTGATCGCTCTGGGCGTTCTGGGAGTGCTCCCACCGGCAACCTCTGCCCTCCTGCACAATACCTCTACCCTGCTGATCAGTTTAAAGAGCATGCAGAACCTGCTTCCTGAATAAAGCAAGCTGTAGTTGAGAATCTTTCCTTAGAAGCACTTCAGACAACTTTAGAAAAAGACTGGACTTGCCTGGGAATATCGTTTATGATAGTAGTAATTCCCTTACTGGGACAGGAGGTTGTTGTTGTATGCATGAATCAGGGGAAAACTATCTGGAAACAATACTGATGATCAAGGAAAAGAAAGGAGTTGTCCGTTCCATCGATGTGGCGCGCGCACTGAATTTCAGTAAGCCGAGCGTCAGCAGAGCTATGGGCCTGCTGCGGGATCAGGGGTTCATTTCCATGGAACAGGGCGGTGACATCCAGCTTACAGAGGAGGGCCTTGCCAAGGCGAAATCCATCTACGCACGTCACCTTCTCCTGACTGCTTTTCTACAGGAAGTAACCGGCGTTTCGGAAGAAATGGCTGAGGAAAATGCCTGCCGTATGGAGCACATTCTGGATCAGGAAGTGGTCGACGGGATCAGTACCTACATGTCAAAAAGCAAATAGAGCAAAGAGAATGCCGGGCATGAGCTGCCCGGCATATTGACATTCTGCGTATTTTGTGACAGAATGGAAAACGGTAGCGGCTGCTAACGGCCGCTTTGGAAGCAGCATTAAGGATTATGAAAGAAAAGAAGGGATCATCATGACAAAGATTGATATTATCTCCGGCTTTTTAGGAGCAGGAAAAACTACATTTATTAAGAAGCTTTTACAGGAAGCTATCAAGGGGGAGCAGGTTGTCCTTATTGAGAACGAGTTTGGCCAGATTGGTATCGACGGCGGTTTCTTAAAGGATTCCGGTATCGAGATCCGTGAGATGAACTCCGGCTGCATCTGCTGTTCCTTAGTAGGTGATTTCGGCAAGTCTCTGGAGGAGGTACTGACCAAGTACAAACCAGAGCGTGTGATCATTGAGCCATCCGGCGTAGGCAAGCTGTCCGACGTTATGAACGCAGTCCGCGATGTAGCCAAGAACCTGGATGTGAAATTAAACAGCGCGGTAACCATCGTAGACGCCACCAAGTGCAAGATGTACATGAAAAACTTCGGTGAGTTCTTCAACAACCAGATCGAGAATGCCGGTACTATCGTAATGAGCCGTACCGATGTGGCTGACTCCAAAAAGGTGCTGGCAGACGTGGATCTGTTACGTGAGCATAACAAGGACGCAAGCATCGTGACTACCCCGATCGACCAGCTGACCGGAGCACAGCTTTTAGAGCTCATCGAGAAGCCGGATACCATGATGGAAGAGCTGCTGGCCCAGGTGAAGGAGGAGCATGCGCACCATCATCATCATGACCATGACGGACATTGCAGCTGCGGCTGTGAGGACGATGACCATGAAGACCATGATCATGAGGAGCATGAGCATCATCATCACCACGATCACGATGGTGAATGCGGCTGCGAGGATCATGACCATGCGCACCACCATCACGATCATGAGGAGCATGAGCATCATCATCACCACGACCATGATGGTGAGTGCGGCTGCGAGGATCACGACCACGAGCACCATCACCACGATCATGATGACGAGTGCGGCTGCGGCTGTCACGACCACGAGCATCACCATCATCATGCTGATGAGGTATTTTCCAGCTGGGGTCTTGAGACCATCGATGCAGTGAACAAGGAGCAGCTGACCGCGATTCTGGAGGAGCTGGCTTACGGCAACGAGTACGGTGATGTTCTCCGTGCCAAGGGCATGCTTCCGAGTGAGAAAGAGGGCGAGTGGTACTACTTCGACATGGTTCCGGAGCAGTATGAGATCCGCACCGGAGCACCGGATTATACCGGTAAGGTATGTGTCATCGGCGCAAATTTAAAAGAGGTCGAGTTAAAGAAGGCGTTCGGCAGAAACTAACTGCCCGGACCGAATGGGAAAGGCGCTGATAAGATCAGCGCTTTTCTGAAAAAAGAAAAGGACAGGTACAAAATATGGGACCAATGATTGACGATGAAGTAACGCCGGTATTTCTGATCAACGGGTTTTTAGAGGCAGGAAAGACCGAATTTTTATCCTTCCCCATGGATCAGGATTACTTCCGTACGGACGGAAAGACCCTTCTGATCGTGTGCGAGGAGGGTGATACCGAATACGATGACGCGCTGCTTGCAGACACCAAAACCTCTGTTGTTTATGTGGACAGCCTGGATGAGATTACTCCGGACCGCTTGACGGAGCTGGAGCTGCTGCATCAGCCGGAGCGTGTGCTGATCGAGTGGAACGGTATGTGGAACCAGGACGATTTAAAGCTTCCGAAGGACTGGACCATTTACCAGCAGATCACCATCATCGATATGTCTACCTTTGAACTGTATGTGAAGAATATGAAGTCACTGCTGAATGCTATGGTGAAGAACTCCGAACTCATCATCTGCAACCGCTGTGATGGAATCGAGGATCTGGACCGTTATAAGCGCATGCTCAAATCCATGAATACCAAATGTGATATCGTATTTGAGGACGAGAATGGAGAGATTGACGAGATTTCAGAGGAAGATCTTCCGTATGACATGAAGGCAGATGTCATCAAGATCAGCCCGGAAGCATACGGCATCTGGTATATTGACTGCATGGACAAGCCAGAGCGCTATAAAGGCAAGGTAGTGGAATTTACTGCCATGGTCATGAAATCCTCCAATTTCCCGAAAAACTATTTTGTTCCGGGACGTATGGCCATGACCTGCTGCGCGGAGGATATGACGTTCCTGGGATATATCTGCAAATCCAAGGATGCCCGCAATCTGGAAACCAGACAGTGGGTAACGGTGCGCGCGCGGGTTGAGATTGAATACTGGCAGGATTATAACGGTGAAGGCCCGGTTCTCTACGCAGAGGAAGTAGTGCCGGCTGAGCCGATCAAGGATGTTGTACAGTTCGGTTAGGAAATTCAAGAATTGAAACCGCATTGCGGCATGCCATGAATTCTTCAAAGAAAAAGGAGTTTTGCGGACAGAATCTGCAAAACTCCTTTTTCGTAAGTCGCTGATTATTCGATGGTGGTTCCGGCCTTGCCGTTTACTGCTTCTTCAGCCTTTGCCATGGTAGTAATGATGGCGCTGCGGCCTTTGCCTGCCTTCAGGAAGGAAAGGGCTGCGTTAATCTTTGGCAGCATGGAAGAGGTGCCAAACTGGCCTTCCTCCGCGTATTTCTCTGCCTCTGCCACAGTCATATGGGAGAGCGGCGTCTCATCTGCTTTGCCGTAATTTACAGATACCTGCTCCACATCGGTCAGAATCATAAGCACATCGGCATCGGTCTCTTTGGCGAGAAGGCCGCTGACCAGGTCTTTCTCGATGACCGCGCTGGCACCGCGCAGCTCACAGCCCTGTTCCATGACCGGAATACCGCCGCCGCCGCAGGAGATGACAATCTGGTCTGCGTCCATAAGGGTACGGATGGTATCAATCTCGACAATGCCGACCGGCTTTGGAGCGGACACGATACGCTGCCAGCCCTTGCCGGGAACCTCAGTCACGTAGTTGCCTTTTGCTTCCTCAGCATCGGCTTCCTCTCTGGTCATATAACGGCCGACTTTTTTCACCGGATTGTAAAAGGATTCGTCATACGGGTCTACCATAACTTGGGTGAGGACGGTAGAAACTGGTTTGTAGATGCCTCGTTTTAACAGGGCAGAACGGATGCCGTTCTGAAGATCATAGCCGATATAGCCCTGGCTCATAGCCGAGCAGACGGACATGGGAGCAGGGGTGTAGCCCTCGCCCTCGTGGTTGGAACAAAGTTCATTCATAGCGGTGTGGATCATGCCGACCTGAGGCGCGTTGCTGTGGACAACAGCGACCTGCCAGCCATTCTGGATGAAATCTGCAATTAATTTTGCGGTAGCAGCCACGGACTTTTTTTGCTCAGGGAGATTGGTACCCAGGGCATCGTGACCAAGCGCCATAACAATTCTTTTCTTTGCCATATGATCGAATCCTTTCTGTATGTAATTTTGGGGGTAATCCTGTTTGCGTATGATATGCGCAACAGTGTTTGCGTTCATTATAGTGTTTCTGCTTGAAAATTGCAACCGGTTTATGGTATAGTGAGAGGGCTATATCAGAACGTATGATGATGCAAAAATGAAAAGAAAATTTATGGAAATATCCTATGAAAAACGAAGAAAATAAGGCATTTCGGACGGCTTTCTGGCTGCTGGGACCTCTCATCTTTTATGAACTCTGTACGGAGGCTTCCGCCTGGGTATGTTCTTTATTTGGTACACAGGATGCGCTGCTTGTGACTGGCGGTGGAGCGCTTCTGGCGCTGCCGTTTCTGTATGCGGCATACCGGAAAAAACTGCAGGTGGATGTCAGAGAGCGGGATGCCGGGGCGGGCCAGGTACCACGTACAGACAGGCGCTGGTGCACAGACCAGCCGCAGCGTACAGGACAGTGGCTGTGCACCGGCCAGGCACAGTGCGCCAGATCTTTGCGAACGGGATGTTTTTTTGCAGCCCTGGCTGGCATGGGTGCCTGCCTGGTCCTGAATGTGCTCCTGCAGCTTCTTTTCCCGTTGTCTGACGGGTGGGACAGTACACGGGAGGCCGTATATGGAACGTCCATCGCGCTGCAGCTTCTGGTGACGGTGGTGCTTGCGCCTCTGACCGAAGAACTGTTGTTCCGCGGCCTGATCCGGGCAGAACTGAGAACGCATATGAAACCGCGCACAGCGGCCCTTATGGGCGCCCTGTTGTTTGGCATGTACCATGGTAATATAAGCCAGGGGATGTATGCGTTTTTTCTGGCATTGTGCCTGGAACTGGTGTGTGAATGGAGCAGTTCTTTGCTCCCGGCTGTATGTATGCATGCGGGAGCCAACGCGGCATCGGTTTGTTTTACGGCCCTGATGTCCGGCATGTCAGATGCTTTTTCCATGCGGTTCGCACTGGCTGCCGCAGCTGCGGGAGCAATCCTGACAACGGCAGCGGTATATAAAACCAAGGAGGGTTTTT
>ERZ791773.462-NODE-462-length-16337-cov-17.019347_pt1 | contig 16337 bp, 12 predicted proteins | sample MGYA00509948_ERZ791773 | MGnify/ENA primary metagenome ERZ791773 (study PRJEB30046, sample SAMN00791987) | human gut metagenome | study: EMG produced TPA metagenomics assembly of the A metagenome-wide association study of gut microbiota in type 2... | reverse complement strand
GGCACACGCTGAGCAGAGCCGATCAGCTTGCCGTTCAGCTCAGGGATGACCAGGCCGATAGCCTTGGCAGCACCGGTGGTGTTGGGAACGATGTTCTGTGCGCCAGCACGAGCACGGCGCAGGTCGCCCTTGCGCTGAGGACCATCCAGGATCATCTGGTCGCCGGTGTAAGCATGAACAGTGGTCATGATGCCGGAAACGATGGGATAGGTCTTGTTCAGGGTGTCGGCCATGGGAGCCAGGCAGTTGGTGGTGCAAGAAGCAGCGGAGATGACCTGATCCTCAGCGGACAGGGTCTTCTCGTTGACGGAGAAGACGATGGTCTTCAGGTCGTTGCCTGCGGGAGCAGAGATGACGACCTTCTTTGCGCCAGCCTGGATGTGAGCCATGCTCTTCTCCTTGCTGGTGTAGAAGCCGGTGCACTCCAGAACGACATCAACGTTCAGCTCGCCCCAGGGAGCATCCTTTGCGTCCTTGACAGCGTAGATCTTGATCTCCTTGCCGTCGACGATGATGGAGTCCTCGGTAGCCTCGACGGTGTGCTTGCCCTCGCCGATCTTGCCGCAGAAGGAACCCTGAGCAGTATCGTACTTCAGCAGGTGAGCCAGCATCTTGGGGCTGGTCAGGTCGTTGATTGCGACGACCTCGTAACCCTCAGCATCAAACATCTGACGGAAAGCCAGACGGCCAATACGACCAAAACCATTGATAGCAACTCTAACAGCCATGTTAATAATACCTCCTAAATGTTCTTACCCTTTTCATCGGATAATCTCACGGTATCTTTATTGTAGTCCAAAACGCGAAAAGTTTCAAGTGTCTGCTAAAAAATTAACAACTCGTTTGTTCACTTTTTGGCTTTTGTATGATTTTTGCCCCTTATCTGGGCCGGTTTTCAGCAATTCAGCCAACAGAGTGCTGGCCTTTACTTCTTTCTGGCCGCAGGCCCTGCGGTGCGCACGGTGCAGAACACGCCCAGCGTCCCAAGGCAGGCCATGCCCAGACCAAAAAAGATGGAGGGCAGCGCCGTGAGGACGAACTGTGAGGGCATCGCCAGCGTCAGGGTCTGGGGCAGCTCCCAGCAGAAGCCGAGGACAAAGGCTGCCAGACCGGAAGTGCACAGGGCTTTTCCATCCGACGTTTCGGGCAGCCAGAGCGCCCGCACCAGACTGGACAGAAAGACGAGCATTCCCAGCAGCACCCAGACCTGCGCCGTGGGTGAAACGCGGTGCCAGCTGGAGCTGTTCTCCATGAAGCGGCTCAGAACGCACCAGTAGAACACCAGTGTGCCCCAGATGCCGGAGGCCATGCTCTTTGCGGGCGGCTGCCAGTCCTTCCGCAGCCAGCTCTTCGCCAGCCGGGCCAGCCACTGGCCACACAGAATTTCCAGTATCGCGCGAACAAACGAGCCTGCGCCAGTCATTCCAACGGCGAAGCGCAAAAATCCTGCGGCAGTAAAGAATGCCCCTGCCATCGCCGTGACGATGCCGGACGGTTTGCAATGGCCCTGCAGATTTTTCGGCTCACGGGCCAGCTTCCGGCCCGCAAACAGGCTCACCAGCACCGCGATGCCCAGCGCAGCATACCGCAGCCAGACCGAACCGGCGATGCACAGGCCGCTTTCCAGGTCGGTCCAGAAGCCCAGATCCAGGCCCCGGCCAAGGGCCAGTGCCGTTCCTACAACAAAAACAAGTGTGAGTAATGGATTCATCAGCGTTCCTCGATCGGTTTATATTTCTGGCGCACGCCCAGATACTTGTAGGCGGGCCGGATAATGCGGTTGGCGAAGATGACCTCCTCCACGCGGTGGGCGCACCAGCCCGGCACACGGGCAATGGCAAACAGCGGGGTATAGATGTCCTCGGAGATGCCCAGCATGTTGTAGATCAGCCCGCTGAACAGGTCCACGTTGGCGCAGACGGGCTTCGTGCTGCCTTTTTCCTCAGCGAAGATGCCGGGGGCCAGCCGCTCGATGCTGCACAGCATGTTGTACTCTTCCTCAAAGCCTTTCTCGTAGGCCAGGTGTCTGGCACGGTTCTTCAGGATGACCTCGCGGGGGTCGCTCATGGTATAGACCGCGTGGCCCATGCCGTAGATGAGGCCGGAGCCGTCGCCCGCCTGCTTACGGAGGATGCGGCGGAGATACTCGCGGACCTCATCGTCATCGTCGGGATGCTCGACATGCTTCAGGATATCCTGCAGCTGGCGGTTGACCATCAGGTTCGCACCGCCGTGCTTGGGGCCTTTCAGTGCGCCGATGGCCGCTGCGATGGCCGAATAGGTGTCGGTGCCCGAAGAGGACAGCACACGGGTGGTGAAGGTGGAGCAGTTGCCGCCGCCGTGGTCCGCGTGGACCAGCAGGCACATATCCAGCAGCTTGGCCTCCTCGTGGGTGAACTTCTGGTCCGGGCGGTAGGTGCTGAGGATGTGCTCCGCCGTGCTCTGGCCGGGCTTGGGCAGATGGAAGAACATGCTCTGCTTATCGTAATAGCGGCGCTTCATCTGGTAGGCGTTGACCATCATGGTGGGCATGCTTGCAATGAGGTTGATGCTCTGGTTCAGGATGTTCTCCAGGCTCAGGTCCTCGGCGTGCTCATCGTAGGAATACAGGCCCAGCACACAGCGCTGCATCTTGTTCATCACGTTGGGCGAAGGCGCGTTCATGGTGTCCATGAAGCCATCGGGCAGTGCGCGGTGCTCGGCCAGCAGCGCACAGAAATCGTCCAGCTGGGTCTGGGTGGGCAGGCTGCCGAACAGCAGCAGCCAGATGACCTCCTCAAAGACGAAGCGGTCGTTGCGGTAGGCTTCTTCCACGATCTCCTCGATGTTGACACCGCGGTAGATCAGCTTGCCGGGGATGGGGATGACATGCCCCTCCTGGTCCTTTTTGTAGCCGACGACGTCGCAGACGTTGGTCAGGCCTGCCAGCACACCGGTGCCATCCGGATTGCGCAGGCCGCGCTTGACCCCCAGCCGCTCACTGGTCTCCGGGTCGATGTAGTTGTTGGCAATGTACTCTTCGCAGAGCGTCCGCATCGTCTGCGGGTCCAGCGTTGCCACTTCTGCATGTTGATAGTTCATGCGCAGATTCCCCTTTCTGTTTCGAATTTCTTATACCTTTCCCTGCCATCCGCGCTGATGGCACATGTCTATCATAGCGCTTTTGTGAAATAAATTCAAGAAGAAGATGAAATCTGCGCTTTTTCTCCGCATGTTCCTGCTACACTGGCCCAAACGAAACTGCCTGTCCGGGAGGGGCTGCTATGAAACGTTCCTTTTTTCTGCTCTGTGCCGTGCTGTTCGTGCTGGGCAGTCTGTTGCCGCTGGCCGGATACCGGCTGGCCAAAACCGTGCTGGGGCCTTCGGCACCAGCGTCGTCCGCCGCGGCCCCGGAACCGGAAACGCCCGATGCCGCCTCTCTGCCGCCCTCCGACCGGGACAGCGAGACCTTCCTCATTGCCGACCAGAGCGATGGCGCGGTCGTGTCGGTGCCCCGCCGGGACTACCTCATCGGGGCCGTGGCGGCGGAAATGCCCATCACCTGGCCGGACGAGGCGCTGAAAGCCCAGGCCATCGCGGCCCACAGCTACGCCCTCTACTGCCGGGACCACGCACAGGACCCCGCCGCAGGCTGGCTCACCGCCGACCCGGCCCGGCGGCAGGGCTATCTGACCGACGCCGTCCTCCGCAGCTATTGGGGCACGGCCTATGAGGCCAACTACGCCCGGCTCTCGGCTCTGGTGGATTCGGTCCTGACGCAGGTGCTCTACTATGAGGATGCCCCCGCCGGGACCAGCTATTTCGCCATCTCCAACGGGCAGACCGAAGCCAGCGAGAACGTCTGGGGCACCGCCGTCCCCTATCTCATCCCGGTGGACAGCAGCACCGACCAAAACGCCGACAACTACATCTACACCGTCTCGTTTTCTGCCGCACAGCTGCAGCAGCTCCTGACCGGGCTGGGCCTCGCGCCCGACCTCTCCGCACCGGAGGGCTGGTTCGGGGAGGCTGCCCTCACCCCCTCCGGCTACGTGGCCTCTCTGCCCGTCTGCGGCCAGACCGTGACCGGCCCGGCGCTGCGGAAGGCGCTGGGCCTGCGGAGCGCCTGCTTCACGGTGCAGTATCAGAACGGCAGCTTTTTCTTCACCACCAGAGGCTACGGCCACGGGGTCGGGATGAGCCAGTGGGGAGCCAGAGCGCTGGCCGAGCAGGGGCAGACGGCTTCGCAGATCCTCGCCCACTACTTCCCCGGCACCCAGCTGCGGCAGTGAGCCGCGCCGACAAAAAACCGCCGTGTGCATCTGCTCTGCACCCGGCGGTTTTTCGGTATTTTTTACTGGAACAGACTGTCCAGCCAGCTCAACATGCCGCTCTGGGTCGTCGTCTCCGTCGTGGGGGTCTGTTCCACCACGGTGGTCTCGGTGGCCGTCTCTGCAGCCGTCTCTGCAGCCGTCTCCTCGGCCACGACTGCGGCCTCCAGCTCTTCCAGACCGACGCCGTCGTCGTTGGCATCGGAAGTGATGTACCAGTAGCAGGACGCCCCAGCAATCGAGATGCTGGCGCTGGACAGCGGCACACGGCCCGCAGAGACGCCGTTCGCCGGGTCTGAGCAGTAGAAGACGCCGTTCGTGTAGTCGGTCAGCAGCACCGCGTGGGGCTGGCTGCGGTCATATAAGACGATGCCCTCCGGGTGCTCCTGCAAGATCCGGATGAGGGCTTCGGTCTTGGCCGCCTTGCCGGAAGGAAGGGTGGCATAGCCAACGTGCATCGCATTGTATGTAAAACTGTGGGACAGACCGCCGGCCCACGCCGTGCTCTTGATGCTGTTCTCGGTCACATCGACCCAGCCGTCCAGACCATCGAAGTAAGCGCGGCGGCGCAGCATCATCGCGGCCGAAGCCAGTGTGCAGGTGCCGCCCCGGCTCTGCTTGAAGTAGAACCCGGCGTCAACGTTTAAGTCCACAGCCAGAGCCGCAGGCAGAAGCGTCATCATCAGCGCCAGCGTCATGAGCAGCGCCGACAGTTTTTTCCATGCGTGATGCGGTGCAGTTTCCACGTTGTTCCATCTCCCTTGAATCGCGTCGTTATTCACTGCCGTAAAGTATACCAGTCTGTTACTCTTTTGTAAACAGTTGTTCAGCTTTTTTCTCATATTTTACACGATTTGGTCACAATTCAGGAGCAGATTGCACAAAAGACACTTTTGTCTGTTGTGGTTTTCGTACAAAAGTCTGTTGGTTCTTTCCGTTTTCTTTTTGTGCAGATTATGGTATACTTTCAAGCAGGACCAACGAAACCGAAACTTTGCAGGAGCAGGTATTTATGAAAGCAACCATCGTCATCCCCAACATCAACGGCAAGGGCTGGCTCAGGGACTCCATCGAGTCCATCTATGCCCAGACCGAACATGATTTTGAACTCATCGTCGTGGACAACGGCTCCACCGACGAAAGTCTGGAGCAGGCCCGCAGCTATTGCACCCGCCCGAACTTCACCCTCATCGAGAACGGCCGCAACACCGGCTTCTCCCATGCGGTCAATCAAGGCATCGCCCGCGCCAAGAGCGAGTTCGTGGTGCTCTTCAACAACGACGCCTTCGCCGAGCCGCAGTGGCTGGCGGAGCTTATCCGCACCGCCGAGACCGACCCCCGGATCTTCGCCGTGCAGAGCCTGATGATCCGCCACTTCGACCGCGAACTGGCCGACGACGCCGGGGATTACGTCACCTGGATGGGCTTTGCCTGTAAGACCGGCGACGGCCGCCTGGCCAGCCGCTACACCAAAACGAAGCGCATCTTCTCGGCCTGCGGCGGCGCATCGCTCTACCGCAAGAGTATCCTGGACGAGATCGGCGGCTTCGACGAAAACTTTTTCGCCTACTTTGAAGACGTGGACCTCAGCTGGCGCGCCAACAATGCGGGCTATCAAAATGTGCTCTGCCCTGCGGCCAGATGCTACCACATCTGCGGTGCCAGCACCGGTGCCGTCAAGTACAATGCCTTCAAGAGCCAGCAGAGCGGCCGCAACAGCATCCTGCTCCCGCTCAAGAACGAGCCGCTGCTCATGCTCCTGCTCAACTTCATCCCGCTGGCGCTGGGCTATCTGCTCAAGTGCTACAAATTCCACAAGCAGGGCTTTGGTGAGGCCTGGGACAAAGGGATGCACGAGGCCTTTGCCCTGCTCCGCTCCGGCCAGCTCGGCAAGCGCCCCTTCCGCCTGAAAGACCTGCCCAACTACATCCTGATGGAACTGTGGATGATTTGGAACATGGTGCCGTATCTGTGGTATCGGCTGGTCATCGTCCGGTTCGACCTGAAATAATTTTGATACAAAAAAGCACCGGAACCTTCCGTTATAACACCCTCAAGCACATCGTCAGCAGTTTCCCGGTGGAGACAACCGTGTAAAGACGGGCCGGATGTGAGGGGATAAAAAGAAAAGCAGCCCAAAACCTTTCGATTTCGAGCTGCTTGCAATGCCGGTGGTGGGGGTCTCCCGCGCACTGAGCAACAGCCCGCAGGGCTGATTGCTCCCCTGCTGTGCAAAGGCAAAATTCACGCTTCAACGAATAATAATTTGAAATATCCACGATTTTTCGATGCGTTTTCCTCTACTCTGTTTTTTCGGTTTGGACCGCCCAAATGGAAATTGGAGGGATGTTCAGGAGGGATGCAGGGCAAAACGCTCCTCTGCTTAGGCACAAAACGAAAGGAAAGTCAAGGATAATGAATCAAAATCAAGCAAAAGAGTATTATGAAAAATTATTTGTGAACTATCCTGATGTGCTGTCTGTCGAAGAAGCAACAACTTTACCAAAAATTCAACTGCGCCCGCCCTCTGGATTACCATGGGCACAGCCTGTCGGTCAGCGATGTGATCATGCTGAATCAGGATGGAAAAATATCGGCGCACTATGTGGACAGCATTAGTTTCAAAGAATCGCCCGATTTTTTGAAGGCGGAGGAACGCCCTTCTGTTCTGACAAATCTCAAAGAAAAATGCAATGCCCCGGAGTGCAACCCTGCCGCCTGCCGGAAAGCGAGGGATGCCCATGAACTTTGACCATGAAGAACTGATGCTTTACAACACCGGCTCCCGGCTGGGGCTGATGCAGGAACTACGGCTCATGCAGTGTTACCTGATGCCCGATGAAACCGCCCTGCGCGAACTGTCTGAAGGTGTTATCGAAAAACTGAAGCTGATGACCGATGCGCAGTTTGCGGAGGTTGAGTTTCCTATGGACTGATTTTTGCCGCCTGCGGGCGGCGTACATGGAATTTTTCATTAAAGAAAAACAGCCGTTTCCGCTTAAATAAAGAGAAACAGCTGCCTTTTTCAAAAATTTGTTGTCACATGGAAATCCAGCCAAGAGTATTGGCCACTGAACTGATCAGAATGATTGCTGCGAAGACAGGGCAAAGATAGCGAATCATAAAGTTGAAAATCTTTTTGCGGCGGAACGGCTTACCGTCCATTGTGACTTCTTCTTCGATTTTTTCTACGCCGATGACACGGGATACCAGCACGCAGGTGGAAATGGCGGCGATGGGCATCATAACAGAGTTTGTCAGAAAATCGAAGAAGTCCAGAAACTGCATCCCGAACACCGTCACACCGGCCAGCGGGCCGTAGCCAAGCGCGGACAGACTGCCTAAGACAACCATGATAATACCAATGCAGGCGGTAGCCATCTGTCGGTTCCAGCCGAGTTCATCCTCAAAGGTGGAAACGGCACTCTCTGTCAAGGCAATGGAACTTGTAACAGCGGCAAAGAGAACCAACAGGAAGAACAGTACGCCTACAACGTGGCCGAACCCCATACTCTCAAATACTTTGGGGATGGTGATGAACATCAAAGAAGGGCCTGCCTGCAGGGTGTTCGGGTCACCGCCAGAGAAGGAAAACACAGCAGGAATAATCATCAGACCTGCCATGATTGCAATGGCAGTATCAAAAATTTCGACATTTTCCGTGGATTCCTCAATGGAAACATCCTTTTTCATATAGGAGCCGAAGGTCACCAGAATGCCCATAGCAATGGACAGCGAGTAGAACATCTGCCCCATAGCAGTAACAACGGTCATCCATGAAAAGTTTGCAACATTGGGAATCAGAAAATACTTTACTCCGGCCAGTGCTCCCGGACGGGTGACCGAGTAAATCGCAATGACAACAGACAAAACCACCAAAACGGGCATCATCAGCTTAGACACTCGTTCCACGCCATTGCGAACACCGGCAAAAATGATGGAAAGCGTGAAAACCGTAAAGATGAGAAAGCATACCTCAGCAGACAGGCCGCTGGAAATAAAGCCGGAGAAATAGCCATCCTGTGCTAACTCACTGCCGTGTCCACTGACATAGGCGGAAAGATAACGGATGACCCAGCCACCGATGACCGAATAGTACGGTACAATCAGAATGGGAATGATGGCATTGATCCATCCACCAAACTTCAGCTTGCCGCTCTTGCCAAATGCTCCGAAAGCGCCGACCGGGCTCTTTTTGGTCATGCGGCCCAGCGCGGTTTCTGCCACGATCATGGTGTAACCAAAAGTAACGGCCAGCACAATGTACACCAGCAGAAAAATACCGCCGCCATATTTTGCGGCCAGATACGGGAAACGCCAGATGTTGCCAAGACCTACAGATGCGCCTGCAGCAGACAGCACAAAACCAATCTTACCGGAAAAGGCGCTCCGTTTGGGATGCTGTGAATCCATAGTAACACACTCCTATCCTTTTTTCTTATCCACAAACAGGATTAGTGTATCATAAATTTTACAGAGATACAATATTTCGCATCACAATACATTCCCCTGCGGGCAACTATAAAACGGTTGCCCGCTGTTTTTATGCTCAAAAACGGAAGGAGGCAACAATGCCAAGCAAAACCGAAGAATATCTCGCCCTTGCCCAGCGCACGGCAAACGGTCTGACGCGGTACTGGGATAGCTGGACGGACTATGGTGTATCACTCCCTTCTGTTTGCTGTTTCAAAACATTTTTCGACTTTTTTTCAAAAACGTCTTGGCAAGGATTTATTTCTATGGTAAACTTTTTATGAAAGTTCATAGGCAAACCCGGCGCAAGTCGGCGACGCAAAGCTATAGGGACCCACCGGGTCAGCCAGTTGCCAGTAAGAAATTGCTGTTTTCTGCTGTCCGTAAATATCGCTTTATGAAGTCAGATGACGCTTTCAGTCATGGGTTCGCCATGCCTTGAAAGCGTTTATTTATTTTCCAGCGGCAGAGTTATAAAAATGAAGGGGTCATGTTATGAATGTTACAAAACGAGCCAGAACTTGCAGGGGTCTGGCAATTCTAATGACGATGCTTCTGCTGACGGCATTGCTGTCTCTTTCGGCAAGCGCAGCAGAAACAGTAAGCCAGCATGAGCGTGTGAGGGTTGGCTTTTTTGCAATGGACGGCTATCACATGATGGACGAGGACGGAAACCGCAGCGGTTATGGCTATGATTTTCTCCGCTTGATGGCGCGCTACTGGGATGTAGACTATGAATACGTCGGCTATGACAAAAGCTGGGAAGAAATGCAGCGGATGCTGATCGACGGCGAGATCGACATGGTAACTTCTGCCCGCAGAACGCCTGAGCGCGAAGAATTATTTGATTTTTCCCGTCCGATCGGAACCAACAATGGTATCCTGACTGTCCGCAGCGATAATAGCACCATCGTTGAGGGAAAATATAGTACCTACGATGGGATGCGTGTTGCACTCCTGCGCGGAAACTCCCGGAACGATGAATTTGCGGAGTATGCACGAACCAAAGGCTTCACTTACAAATCGATCTATTTCGATTCGGCTGAGGAGATAGCAGAGGCACTTCAGAATGGAACGGTTGATGCCATTGTCACCAGTTCCCTGCGCAAAATGAACAATGAGCGCATCCTTGAAAAATTCGGCAGCAGTGATTTTTATGTGATCGTCAAAAAAGGAAACACTGAACTTCTGAATAAGATAAATTATGCGATTGATCAGATGAACGCTGCCGAAGGCAGCTGGAAAACGACCCTCTATAACAAAAACTACGAAACTACCGATACCAAAAATCTGGAGTACACGGAAGAAGAAAAGCGTATCATTGCCCAATATTCCAAGGAAAATCCCCTTCATGTTCTGTGCGACCCGACCCGGTATCCCTATTCCTATACAGAAAATGGCGAAGTAAAGGGCATTCTCCCGGACTATTTTCGGAAGATAGCAGACTATGCAGGACTCTCGTATGAGTTTCTTGTTCCTGCGACCAGAGATGAGTATATCGCATATCAAAGCAATAAGGATGCGGTAAACATCAGTATTGATGCACGATTGGATACGGATAATTACGCAGAGACCAAAGAATGGGGATTGACCGCTCCCTATATCACGATGCGAATGGCAAGAGTGACGCGGAGAGACTTTGATGGGAAGATCAATGTTGTCACCACAGTCAATCAGACCGCATCCACATCGATCGAAGATGTGCTGGCACCCGGTGCGGAAAAACTGATGTGCAGTACCCGTCAGGAGATGATGGAAGCTGTCCGCAATGGCAAAGCGGATGCAGCCTTTGTCTACTATTACATGGCACAGGCATTCGTCAACAGCGACACAACAGGTACAATGACCTACACGCTGCTGGAACAACCCACATTCAGTTACCGCATGGTGATTTCCTCTACGGAAAACCATGCGCTGGCAGGTATCCTGACAAAAGCAATGTACGCAATGCCGGATAATCTTGTTGAAGACCTTGCAACACAGTACACCACTTATAAAGCAACGAATCTGACACTTGCAGATATGATCCGTCTGCATCCGGTCACGGTTGTCGCCATCACCGTATTTATCTCGTGGATGGCGGTCGCAATGATCATTATCGTGAACCGCTTGCGGACACGCAGAAAATTACAGCTTGCAGCCCAGCAGAAAGCGAAAGAAATGGCTGTCCTTGCAGAGCAGGCGCAAGCAGCCAGCAAAGCCAAAAGCACATTCCTTTCCAATATGTCCCACGACATCCGCACCCCTATGAACGCCATCATCGGCTTTACAAATATTGCATTGCATCAGGATTCTGTGCCGGAAATGCACAACTGTCTGAAGAAGATCGAGGAAAGCTCAGATCATCTGCTGTCCCTGCTGAATGATGTGCTGGATCTGAGCCGCATCGAGAGCGGAAAGGTGGAGTTTTCCCCTGTTCCGGCGAATATCACCGCAGTTACAGACAGTGTGATCGAGATCGTGAAGGGGATGCTTCTGAACCGGGAACTGAACTTTGAAGTGCATCGTGAACCGCTGCAAAATCCCTATGTCATGACGGAACCCGTCCGTATCCGGGAAATTCTGGTCAATATCCTGAACAATGCCGTGAAATTTACCAAGGATGGCGGCACCATCCGTTTTGATGCAGGCAACCGTCCGGGAGCCGATGCACAGCACATCGTAATTTGCTATCGGATCAAAGATACCGGCATCGGTATGAGCGAAGAGTTCCAGAAAAAGCTCTTTGACGAATTTGCGCAGGAAGAAAATGGCGTACGGACACAGTATAAGGGCACGGGTCTGGGAATGCCCATCTCAAAGAAGTATATTGAACTGATGGGCGGCACGATCACAGTAGACAGCCGGAAGGGCGTCGGTACGACCTTTACCGTAGAGATCCCCATGGAACTGACAAATGCTGAGAAAGTCGAAAAAACAAAGCCGCTTGTACAGCACAATGACCTGAAGGGGATCAAGGTGCTTCTGGCAGAAGATAATGATCTGAACGCCGAACTTGCCACGATTCTGTTGGAAGATTTGGGAATGACAGTAACGCGTGCAGCAGATGGGCAGGAAGTTGTTGATCTGTTCGCAGAGCATCCGGCGGGCACTTATGATATTATCCTGATGGACATTATGATGCCTAAAATGGATGGACATCAGGCGGCAAAGGCGATCCGTGCAATGTATGCTGACCGCCCGGATGCAGAAGAGATTCCCATCATCGCATTGTCGGCAAATGCTTTTTCGGAGGACGTTCAGGCATCTCTGGACGCAGGCATGAACGGTCATGTTTCCAAGCCTCTTAACATGGAAGAAGTAACCAAAGTTATTGAGCGTAACTTGAACAGGCCGTAACTCCAGCGGATTATAGCAGTTTGCGTTTTTAATGCACACGCAACATCCGCAAACTGCATATCGCAAAGATGCCGTTTTGATTGGCACTATTTTTGAAAATTGCGATAATACCTACATATTTCCCCCAAGCGGGCGACCACAAAAAGGTTGCCCGCTATTTTTATACCCTGAAAACGAAAGAAGGAGGCCAAAATGTAGTACAAATCTTATGCGCAATTTTCGTATATGGGGTTAATTCTTTGCTTCCAAATGTAATGGGAGTGATGAAGTACATCGGAGCAGCTTATATCCTGTGGCTTGCGATAGGGTAAAAGCGTTCCATAGAAAACAAGTGCTCTTTACGAGAAAAATGCCTTGAAACGCTTTTATTATAATGTTACAATATACCATATAATAGTATATATATATATTCAAAAAAGCTACTGACAGCAGAACGAGAATGATATTGCAAGCACCTTCCTGAAATCGGTGAAGTGAAAATAAAGCCAGAATGAGCCGTCTGGGGCGGAGAAAGATTGGATAAAATGAAAAACTCTGGAACGAGCGAAACCATGCAGACGCTGATGCGGAAAAGCGTCTGTGCAATGCTGTGCCTGCTGCTGTTGCTGTCAGTCGTGCTCCCTGTGAAGGCTGCCGCAGAAACCGCCCCTGTAAAGGTCGTCCACGTCGGTTCGTTTGAGGACACCTTCAACTATTGCAACGAGAGGGGCGCAAGAAAGGGCTACGGCTACGAGTTGCTGGAAACACTATCCGGCTATACAGGCTGGCAGTTCGAATATGTGACCTGCGACTGGTCAGACTGCTTTGAAAAACTTGAAAACGGCGAGATCGACATCATGGGCGGTATTTCTTATACGGAGGATCGCGCTGAGGAGATGCTGTTTTCGGACGAACCGATGGGGGAGGAAAAATATTACCTCTACGCCGATCTCTCGCGCACAGACACCTCCGCCTCTGACTTCAAAATACTGGACGGCAAAAAGATCGGCGTTGTGATGGGAACGGAGCCGGAAGTGATGCTGACCGAATGGGAGGAAAAACACGGCATAAAAACGCAGCACGTCAACATCTCCAACAACGAGGATGTGAAGCAAAAGCTGGCAAATCACGAGATCGACTGCTTTGTTTCGCTGGAAGAATCCTACTGGGCAGAGCTTGGCATCTCGACCATAACCCGCGTGGGAAAATCCAGCATCTACTATGTGCTCAACAAAGAGCGTCCGGATCTCAAGGAAGAACTGGACAATGCGATGCACGCGTTGGACGAAGAGGCTCCTTTTTATACGGCGGATCTGTGTAAAAAGTATTTCTCGCTGGATTATAAGCCCATCCTTACGGGAGAGGAAAAGGCGTGGCTCAGAAAGCACGGTGCGATCCGGATGGGCTTTCTGACGAGTGATAGCGGCGTCAGCACCTATGACCCTGCCACCGGGGAGATTACCGGAACAATAACGGACTATATTCAGTTTGCCGCAGATTGTCTGGGAAATCAGGAGCTGGAATTCCAGTTGGTCGGTTATGACGACAAAGAGGCGGAACTCAATGCGCTGAAATCAGGCGAGATCGACATGATCTTCCATTTCGACCAGAGTCCCAATCTGGCTGAAGAATATCGCCTTGCCAGAACCAACACAACTTGGACCGCCAATATGATGGTGGTCACGAACCAACAGCTCTTTATCGAAAACCAAGTGAACCGCGTTGCCGTTCCCCAAAACAAGATCTCCCTAACAAGGTACATTGCGTTTTATTATCCGCAGTGGGAAATCGTGGACTGCGATACACAGGAGGATGCGGTAAAACTGGTCAAGGACGGACAGGCAGACTGTTTTATCACAGGGGTCGGCAGTGAGGCGAAATACAGCAAAAATTATGGTTTTTACAGCGTTCCGCTGCCCAACCCTGCCAATTCCTGCTTTGCGGTCAAGAGCGGAAACCGCAGCCTGCTGTCCATCCTGAACAAAACGATCAAGGCAATGCCAGCCAATATGCTTACCAGCTCTCTGGCGATGCATAAGAGCTCCGCGCGGAAGGTTACCCTGAGCGATTTTATAAAGGATAACTTCTTCATGGTTCTGCTGGTCAGCAGCATTGCGGTTGCAGCTGTTCTGCTCACGATCCTGAAGCTGCTCCAGAAGGCGCGCAAAGCCGAAGCTGCTGCAAAGAAAGCCGCAAACGATACGCAGGAGCTGAATGCAAAATTGCAGGTTGCCGTGGAAAAAGCGGAGAGCGCGAACCGCGCCAAGTCTACCTTCCTGTTCAATATGTCGCATGATATCCGCACCCCCATGAACGCCATTATCGGTTACGCAGACCTTGCCTCCCGGCATCTGGATGACCCGGCAAAGCTGGAAAAATACATGGAGAACATTCAGGTGTGCGGACAGAACCTGCTGATGCTGCTGAACAACGTTCTGGATCTTGCCCGCATCGAGAACGATAAGACGGAGATGGAGTATTCTGTTTCGGATGTCGAGAAGGATTTCCGCAATTGCATTGCCATGTTCCGGAATCAGGCAGACAGCAAGGGGCAGACGATTACGGTGACAACACAGCTGCAGTATCCGTATATCTATGTGGATATTCCGCACCTGACCGAGGTCTGCACGAACCTTGTCAGCAACGCGGTCAAATACACAGGTGCCTGTGGCACGATCCACTGTGATGTCACGCAGAAGCCCGGCAAAAAAGAAGGCTGGTGCAATATGGTGATCACGGTTGCCGATAACGGCATCGGGATGTCGCAGGAGTTCCAGAAGCACATCTTTGAGCCCTTTGAACGGGAGCGCACCTCCACTGTCAGCAAGGTGGAGGGCAGCGGCATCGGGATGGGCATCGTGAAAAAGCTGGTCGGGCTGATGGGCGGCACCGTGGCAGTGGAGAGCAAAATCGGTGTTGGCTCCACGTTTACCGTCACCATTCCCTGCCGCATTGCATCCGAGGATGAAACACAGGCGAAACGAGAAACAAACCCTTCGGATCAAAAGTGCCTGTGCGGTACAAGGATCCTGCTGACCGAGGACAACGACCTGAATGCAGAGATCGCCACCGAGCTGCTGCAGGAAGAAGGCTGTACGGTAGACCGCGCAAAAGACGGTGTGGAATGTGTGGATATGCTGGAAAAAGCTGCGAACAGAACGTATCAGCTAATCCTTATGGACATCCAGATGCCGGTGATGAATGGCTACGATGCGGCAAGAAAAATACGTGGGCTGGACGACCCCCAAAAAGCAAATATCCCCATCATCGCTATGACGGCAAATGCCTTTACTGAAGATAGACAGGCGGCACTGGATGCCGGGATGAACGACCATATCGCAAAGCCGATCAATATGAATGTTCTTGTGCCGACTTTGCGGAAATACCTTTGATGCGGAGAGAAAGCTGTGCAGAAGGACGTTCTCAGACCGCAGCACACCGATAAACGAATACCGCCGAGGATTTTTCCCATTTTGGGAAGATCTCCTCGGCGGCTTTTTTAGTTTATGTAGCAGCGGTCCTGTTTTATAAGTCAATCTTCACACAGCCGCTGGGCTTCGTCCTTTGTGCAGCAGGTGCAGTTGAAAAGTTTGCCACGGATGGAACAGTAAGTGTAGTGTACCTTCGGGACTCCATTGGCATCTCGAAAATCAACGCAGCGTTCCTCACCGGGCAGCAGATAGATCGTATCCACGTTCAGCAGCTCCTTTTACCTTCGTTCATGTGCCAAGGGCACAACACATCACGTTTCCTCCTTTCAGGGGAATCAGGACTCACTCCGACCCTTCGAGCGCCATGGGCAATGCAGCGGCTCACAGCAGGCGCTTTTTTTAATCTCGGATCAGCCCACATCGGCGGCAAGAGCCTGGTCGATGAGCTTTTGCAGCGTCTCCGCCTGTTTCTTTTCTGTGATGGCGCCTACAATGGGTTCACCCACGATATTGCCGCTGCGATCGACCACATAGGTGGTGGGATAGGCAAAAATATTTGTAGTGAACTTTCCCGCCTCGCCGTCGGAAGCGAAATACACATTCTGATAGGTGGCGCCCTTCTTGGCCAGCACGTCCTTCGCCTCTGAAATCGCTGCCTCGTCGCCGTCCAGAGTGAAGGTGTTGACGCCGATGAGGGAGCCGCCCTTCTCCGCGAGTTCCTTGTTCAGTGCGTCCAGCTCGGAAAGCTCGCCCACGCAGGGATTGCAGGTGGTGAACCAGAAATTCACTACGGTGACGGCGTTGG
>ERZ791773.460-NODE-460-length-16538-cov-14.976157_pt1 | contig 16538 bp, 16 predicted proteins | sample MGYA00509948_ERZ791773 | MGnify/ENA primary metagenome ERZ791773 (study PRJEB30046, sample SAMN00791987) | human gut metagenome | study: EMG produced TPA metagenomics assembly of the A metagenome-wide association study of gut microbiota in type 2... | reverse complement strand
CCACCGCCCGGATGCAGCCGCCCAGCGACAAGGGCCGCCGCCTGAAGATCTTCTATCTGACCCAGGCCTCCACCCGTCCGCCGACGTTCGTGGCCTTCGTCAACTCCAAGCAGCTGTTCCACTTCAGCTATCAGCGCTACCTCATCAACCAGATCCGCGAGAACTTCGGCTTGGAGCACACGCCCATCCGGCTGGTCATCCGCGAGCGCGGCACCGGTTCGGTCGGTGCAAAGGATGTGTAAGGGGGCAGATTGTTGATGATGACGATCCTGATCGTCCTCGCTGCCGCGGCGCAGGCATACCTGCTGGGCAGCATCGACACCGGTATTCTGGTCAGTAAGTACCTTTACCACGATGATGTTCGCAACTACGGCAGCGGTGCCGCCGGCATGACCAATATGCTGCGCACATTTGGCAAAAAGGCCGCAGCCTTGACCGCTGCGGGAGATGTGCTCAAGGGCGTGGTGGCGGTCTGCATCGGCCGGTGGCTGTTTGGCTTCCTGCCCGAAAACGCAGCCGTTTCGCCCTACCTCGGCGTTTATCTGACCGCCATCCTGGCCGTGGTCGGCCACCTGAAGCCTCTCTACTTTGGCTTCAAGGGCGGCAAGGGTGTGCTGGTGGCGGGCGGTGCCATTCTGGCCATCCAGCCCATTCTGCTGCCCTTTCTGGCGGCGATCTTCCTGCTCTGCCTGCTGCCCACCGGCATGGTCTCGCTGGGCAGCATCGTCATGGCCGCGTCCTACCCGGTGCTGACCCTCCTCTACGGCCTGCTCAAGGGGCTGGCCGTGGGCGACCTCGCCGTCTGCGTGGCCGGTGCGGCCATCATGGGCGGCATGGTCATCTATATGCACCGTGCCAATATCCAGCGCATCCGCGCAGGGCAGGAGTACCGCTTCGGCCGGAAACACAAAAAATAAAAAAATTGAAAAAAGAAGTTGACAAATCTCTCCATTGCTGGTATAATAACTCACGTCGCAAGACACGAAACCAAACATGTGGGGGATTAGCTCAGCTGGGAGAGCGCTTGCATGGCATGCAAGAGGTCAGCGGTTCGATCCCGCTATTCTCCACCAAAAAAGCACTGTACTTCGTTTGAAGTACGGTGCTTTTCTTTTTGCTGAAGCTGATTTTTGGGGGCTGCATTGCTTCGCCTGCACCGTTTTCAGGCTTTTTGCAGGCGGTCGAGTTACGCCCCCGCGATTCCGCACGATGGAGCGATCTGCTCTTCTATGGAACGGCGGCTTGTAAAAAATCATGATTTATGGTAGGATATTCTTGAAAGAAGAAAGCGAGTGAACCGATGCCGGAAAACAAAACACAGCAGGAACTGGATTTTGAACGCAAACACGAACAGGACTTGCAGCGTCTGAGAGGACTGCGCTTGATCGACGATGATTTCATGGCGGCGGTGTTTGAAGACCCCGCTTGTGCAGAATTTTTGCTTCAGATCATTCTCAAACGAGAGGATCTGAAGGTTCGTGAGGTGCATGGTCAGTACAGCATTAAGAATTTACAGGGACGCTCCGTTCGTCTGGATATTTTGGCTGTTGACGAGCAGAATCGGGCATATAATATTGAGGTACAGCGCAGTGACCGTGGCGCAAGCGAAAAACGCGCCCGCTACAACAGCAGCTTGCTGGATGCAAACCTCACGCATTCAGGCAGCAGCTATGATGATTTGAACGAGGCATATATTATCTTCATCACCGAAAACGATGTGTTAAGGGCTGGATTGCCGATCTATCACATTCATCGCATGGTGGAAGAAACAGGTGCTGTTTTCAATGACCAGTCACATATCATCTATGTGAACTCGCAGATCAAGGATGAATCTGCGCTTGGAAAACTGATGCACGATTTTTTCTGTACCGATGCAAAGGATATGTTCTATCCGGTGCTTGCAGAGCGAGTACAATACTTTAAGCAAGATGCGAAAGGAGTGGCAACTATGTGCAGAGCAATGGAAGAAATGCGGAATGAAACGGTTCGAGAACGGAATATTGAAATTGCAAAGACAATGTTGGCTTCTAAGAAATTGAGCTACGAAGATATTGCTTTTTTCTCTGGGTTGACGGTTGACGAAGTTAAATCCTTGGACGCGAAGAAGCCTGCCTGATAACAGGCTGTCGTTCGCAGACAATAACAAGTCATCGACAAATATGATTGAAACATTTTCAGGGCCGAAACGGGTTCAAAAAACAGCTTACAGCAATAAAAGAGAGGCATCTTCGTCTGGGTACAGCACAGACGGAAACGCCTCTCGTTTTCGTTTTTGAACGATATTATTCGTAGTCGATGGGCAGGGTGGGCAGGCCGTTGAGCTCCAGCCCGGCGGTGTGCCCGGCGATGTACTGGTAGTAGCCCTGGGCGGCGATCATTGCGCCGTTGTCGCCGCAGAACTTGAGCTCCGGAAGGTAGACTTTGGCACCCAGCTTCTGTGCGCCGTCGTTGACGAGCTGGCGCAGCCGGCCGTTGGCTGCGACGCCGCCCGCCAGGCAGACCTGCTTCGCCCCGGTGTCGGCTGCGGCCAGGAGCAGTTTTTCGGCCAGGATGCCTGCGATGCGCTCCTGAAAGCTGGCGGCAAGGTCGGGCACGTTGACTTCCTCGCCCTTCATCTGGGCCTTGTTCACCTCGTTCAGCACAGCGGTCTTCAGGCCGGAGAAGCTGACGTTATACTTGCCGTCCACATGGGGCACCGGCAGGCGGTAGGCTTTGGGGTCGCCGGTCTTGGCAGCGTTGGCAACGCTGGGCCCGCCGGGGTAGGGCAGACCCAGTGTTCGCGCCACCTTGTCAAAGGCTTCGCCCGCCGCATCGTCCACGGTGTGGCCGAGGATGTGGTAATGGGTGTAGTCCTGCACTTCCACGATGTGGCTGTGGCCGCCGGAGGCCACCAGGCAGAGGAAGGGCGGCTTGAGTTCCGGGTGGGTGAGGTAGAGCGCCGCGATGTGGCCGCGCAGATGATGCACCGGCACCAGCGGCTTGTTGGCCGAGTAGGCCAGCCCTTTGGCGAAGTTCACGCCCACGAGCACGGCCCCGATGAGGCCGGGTGCAAAGGTGACGGCCACGGCGTCCACGTCGTCGATGGTCTTTCCAGCATCCAGCAGGGCCTTTTTCACGGTGGCGCTGATGAACTCGCAGTGGCGGCGGCTGGCGATCTCCGGTACGACGCCGCCATACAGCGCCTGTTCTTTTACGCTGGTGGAGATGACGTTGCTCAGCAGATGCCGGCCATCCTCCACCAGGGCTGCGGCAGTCTCGTCGCAGGTGGATTCGATTCCTAAAACGATCATAGTATCAATGGGCCTCCAGCCAGTTTTTGCCGGTGTGCACGTCGGTGCTCAGGGGTACGGCGTACTGCACACAGCCTTCCATCTCTTCCCGCAGGATGGCGGCGGCCTTTTCGGCCTCGGCCTCCGGTGCCTCCACGATGAGTTCATCGTGGACGGTCAGAATGAGACGGCTCTCCATTTTCTCGTCCCGCAGACGCCGCCAGACCCGCACCATGGCCAGCTTGATGACGTCGGCAGCCGTGCCCTGGATGGGTGTGTTGCGGGCCATCCGCTCGCCGCTGGCCCGGATGTTCCGGTTGGCACTGGTCAGCTCCGGCAGGGCGCGGCGGCGTCCGAACAGAGTGGAAACGTAGCCGCACGCCCGCGCGTCGGCGATGGTCTTGTCCATGTAGCCGCTCACCTTGGGGAACGCGGCCAGATAATTTTTGAGGAAGGCGTCTGCCTCTTTGACGGAGACGCCGATGTCCTTCGAGAGGCTGTAAGCACCCTTGCCGTACATGATGCCGAAGTTGATGGCCTTGGCCGAAGAGCGGATGCGGGGCGTGACGGCCTCCAACGGCAGGTTGTAGATCTTGGCGGCGGTGGAGCGGTGGATGTCCTCTCCGCTGCGGAAGGCCTGCTGCATGTGTTCGTCGCCGGTGATGTGGGCGAGGATGCGCAGCTCGATCTGGCTGTAATCGGCATCCACCAGCACGCAGCCGGGCTTTGCGATGAAGTAGGCCCGCAGCTGGCTGCCCAGTTCCGTGCGGATGGGAATGTTCTGCAGGTTGGGGTTGTCGGAGGAGAGACGGCCGGTGCGGGCTTCGGTCTGGTTGAAGCGGGTGTGGATGCGGCCATCCTCCGCGATGACCTTCAGCAGGCCCTCCACATAGGTGGAGTTCAGCTTCTGGTAGGCGCGGTACTGCAAAATGTCCTCGACCAGCGGGTAATCCCGCAGGGATTCCAGCGTCTCGGCGTCGGTAGACCAGCCGCGCTGGGTCTTTTTGCCGTGGGGCAGGCCCATGGTATCAAAGAGCATCTCGCCCAGCTGCTTGGGGCTGTTGGGGTTGAAGCTGGTGCTGCCGGTCTCCATCTGGATGCGGGCCAGCACCTCCGAAAGCTCGCTGCGCATCCGCAGGCCGAACGCCTCAATGCCGTCCCGGTCCACCAGAATGCCGGTGCGGGTCATGTCGGCCAGCACCTGAGCCAGCGGGAACTCGATGTCATTGTACAGCGCATCCTCGTCCCGCGCGGTGATCTCAGCCTTCATCCGGGCAAAAAGGTCGGCCAGCGAACCGGCATCGGGCCAGGCCTCACAGGTGAACGCGGCCTGTGCCTTGTAGCTTGTCAGTAGCTCGGAGACCTGATATTTCGAAGCCGAGGCGTCCAGCAGGTAGGCGGCCAGCTTGCCGTCCCACACGATGCTGCTGCCCCAGCCGCCGTGGGCCATGGCCAGCGCGTAGAGCGGGGCGGAGTCGAAGACGTCCAGCGTCACGGCGGGATCATCCAGCAGGCGGACCAGCGCGTCGTCCGACAGGGGATAGACGGTGGTATCCTGCACGGCATACCAGGCTTCCGGCTGAAGCACGACGTTTTTGGTGCCCTGCTTGCCGGTCACTGCAGGCCGCGCGGCCAGCAGGTAATGCCCGGACGGCGTCAGGGACAGGACGTCTACGGTGCCCTCCACGGCGGGCAGCGTCTCCGGGTCGGCTGCCGGGGCGACGCCGTCCAGCCCGAACCGGGGGATGAGGGAGTGAATCTCCAACTCCTGCAGGAGCTTCACGGCAGCGGCCTTGTTGCCCTCGCCCACCTTGTAAGCGCCCTCGGCGGTGTCGATGGGCGCATCGGTGCGGATGGTGCCCAGCAGATGGCTCAGCTCGGCATCGGCCTTGCATTCCAGCAGGTGCTCCCGCTGCTTGGGCTTGATGGTCTTGTCGTCGATATTGGCATACACGTTTTCCAGTGTGCCGAACTTCTGCACCAGCGCGAGAGCGGTCTTTTCGCCGATGCCCCGCACACCGGGGATGTTGTCGGACGTGTCGCCCATCAGGCTCTTCACCTCGATGAGCTGCCGGGGCTGGATGCCGTATTTTTCCTCAATGGCGGCCACATCCATGGCCACGGTCTTGCTGCGGCCCATGGCGGTGGTGGCCAGCAGGACCGTGGTGCTCTCGCTTACCAGCTGCAGGCTGTCGCGGTCTCCCGTAGCCAGGAAGCAGTCGTCCTTGCGGGCATCGCAGGCTGCGGCCAGGGTGCCCAGGATGTCGTCGGCCTCCCAGCCCTCGGCCGTCACTTCCCGGTAGCCCAGGTCGGCCAGCAGCTCCTTCAGCACCGGCATCTGCTGCGCCAGCTCTTCGGGCATCCCATGGCGGGTGGCTTTGTAGCCATCGTACATCTTATGGCGGAAGGTGGGGGCTTTGAGGTCGAACGCGACGGCGACCTCGTCCGGGTCGCACTCCTTGAGCAGGGAGAGCAGAATATTCAGAAAACCATAAATGGCGTTGGTATAGCGGCCGTCCTTGGTGGTCAGCAGCTTGATGCCGAAAAAGGCACGGTTCGCGATGCTGTTGCCGTCAATGACCAGTAAACGCATAGGCTTTGATCCTCCGTAACATAATTTCACATCTTATAGTATAGCACAAAGCGGAGGATATCGGAGGATTTTTTGAAAATTTTTGATGTAGAACTCCCTTCGTCATCGCTTGCGCGATGCCACCTCCCTCTTAGAGGGAGGCATTTGCAGCAGACCGTCACGCGAAGGCCCCCTCACTGAGGGGGCTGGCACAGCGCAGCCGTGACTGGGGGAGTTTTCGCCTCACGCCTCGATCCGGATCGCGCTCACCGGGCAGGTCTGGGCGGCGTCCACAGCCTGGGGCACTGCCTCGGCGGGGATCTCACCCAGAAGGGCCACGGCCAGGGTGCCCTCCATCGTGAATACCTCCGGGCAGAGCCCTGCACACTGGGTGCAGCCGATGCAGAGGTCCGGGTCAACGAATGCTTTCATGGAATGCTCCTCCTTCCAATTTGGGATGCTGCTAGTTTTCCCGCCGGGGCGTGGAAATATCCCTATGCTTTTCGGTGCAAGTATGGTACAATAGGCTGAGACTTTCCGGGAGGATGAAACGATGAACATTCAGATCTTCGGCACGAACAAGTGCTTCGATACCAAAAAGGCCCAGCGCTATTTCAAGGAGCGGGGCGTCCGGTTCCAGATGATCGACCTGAAGGAAAAAGGCATGAGCCGGGGCGAATTTGAGAACGTGGCCCGCGCGCTGGGCGGCTGGGAAAAGCTGGTGGACCCGGCGGCGAAGGACAAACAGACCCTTGCGCTGCTGGACGCTCTGGTGGACTGGCAGAAGGAGGACAAGCTGTTCGAGAACCAGCAGCTGTTCAAAACGCCCATCGTCCGCAACGGGCGGCAGGCCACCGTGGGCTATCAGCCCGATGTCTGGAAGAGCTGGGAATAACACGCGCTTTCACAAAAAATCCACGCGCCGGATTTTGCACTTTGGGGCGAATCGTGGTATACTAAAACACAGTGTGGCCCCTACGATATCCAATTAGGAGACGAATAGAATATGAAAACCTATATGACCCCGGAAGAACACGCCCGGCTCCACCGCCGCCGCGCCCGGCAGGCACTGGGCCTGCTGGTGGCGGTGCTGGTGCTGGTGGGTGCCGTGACCGTGGTGCGCGCCGGTGTGCGCACCGTGGCAAACCTGTTCGACGATACCCAGCAGCGGCAGGAGTATGAGGACAAGATCGAAGGCCTGGTCCTGTTCGACCCCGTTCCCTTTGACGGCATCGAGAACATCGACGACCTGACCCTGCGCGAAGCGGCGGTCTGGGGCTGCGTGTACAGCATCCAGGAGACCCAGGGCGGCTTCGACAACTACAACACCGACCCCGACACCGAGCAGCTGCTGCTTCCCTCGGTGGATGTGGACGCCTATCTGGCCAAGCTCGTGGGCCCCAGCTTCAAGATGACCCACAAGAGCTTTGAGATGGATGATATGACCGTCGAATTTGACGAGACGACCCAGTGCTACAAGATCCCGGTCACGGGCAGCGTGGGCATCTACCGCGCCACCGTCACCAGGCTGTTCAAGAAGGACGGTCTGCTCCATGTCACGGTGGGCTATATCCCCACCCAGAGCGCGGATGACAGCATCCTGAACGCAGCCTCCGATACGCCCACCAAGTATATGGACTATCTGTTCAGCCGCCAGAGCGGCAGCTGGTATCTGACCGGCCTGACCGACAGCGAGACCAAGCCCGAAAGCACCGCGTCGTCGGCTGCCGCTGAGCCGATGCCGTTGGCGGACAGCGAGGTGCAGGACGCCATCCTCGCCACAGCGGGTGACTCCGCAGCCGCCAGCGAAGCGGCTTCCGGGGAAGCAGCCCCCGCTTCGGAGCCTGCCGACAGCACCGCCGCCGAGAGCAGCGCCGCCGATGCCGACAGTGCCGCCGCCAGTGAAGCAGCATCGCAGAGCGCGGCAGGGTAAGCACCAAAACCGAATGAGAGAACAACACCCCCGGTCCGGGACGCGGCAAACGTCTCAGGCCGGGGGTGTTGTTCATTTTTCGAAAATCTCAGCAGACCAAAGCCTCATCCGTTGGCCTTTTCATCCCATCCGCTGGACTTGACGATCTGCCCATCGGTGGTGCACCAGAGAGCTTCGACGCCGTCGAGGCTCTCGACAATGGCCTGGCCTTCTTCCAGCGGCATGCAGAACAGGCCGGTGGTCAGGCAGTCGGAGACGCCGGAATCGGGGGCCAGCACACTCACGCCGTCAAAGTAAGCGGCGGGCCAGAGGGTGGCGGGGTCGATGAGGTGGTGGTAGCGCACACCATCGACAAGATAGTAGCGCTGATAGTCGCCGCTGGTGACGAGGGAGAGGTCACTCATTTTGACAGCGGCCACCGAGGAAGAGCTGCCGGTGTAGACGTCCGAAGCGTTCCACGGGTCTTCCACACCGCCGACCCACTGGGAGCCGCCGGGCTTGGTGCCGATGGCCCGCAGGTTGCCGCCTACGCTGATGAGAGCGCTGGTCAGGCCGCGGGCCTCGGCAGCCTGAGCGACCATCTCCACGGCGTAGCCTTTGCCCACGCTGCCCACATCCAGAGACATCTCCGGGTCGGTCAGGTAGACCGTTCGGGCGGCGTCGTCGATGACGAGGTCATGGATGTCGCAGTGCTGGGCGGCAGCATCCAGCTCGTCCTGCGTGGGCAGCTGGTTGTTGCTGTCGTCGGTGTCGGCCAGGGCAGCTTCGCGGTAATTGTGCCAGATGTTGAGCACACTGCCCATGGCGATGTTCAGCTTGCCGTCGGTGGTGTCGTACATGGTCTGGGCCAGCTCCAGCATCCCCAGAATCTTGTCGTCCACGGTCACGGGGGCGAGGCCGGCGTTGTCGTTGATGGTCTTGACGTTGGTGACGCCGTCGTAGTCGTTGTAGATGTCGTAGAGCTTGTGATATTCCAGCAGGTCGGCGTGGAGAGCGTCCATCTGAGCGGCGAACTCCTCCTCGCTGTCGCAGTAGGCGATGACCTGGGTCACGGTGTCAAAGGCGTCATAGAACACGGTGGAGTAGCGTTGCGGGCCGTCGGCGGTGCTGCTGGAAGCGCCGGACGAGGCGGCACTGCCGCAGCCGGCCAGCAGGCTCAGGCAGAGCGCGGCAGACAGGAAAACAGACAGGATGCGTTTCATGCGTGGGCGGTCTCCTTTGCAGCGGTGAAGGCGGTGTGCTCCTCCTGCAGATGGGCCAGCAGGTCGCCGAAGACCCAGTTCTTGTTGGAGGGGGTCACGAGGGCTTTGAGCGGGATATTCACCTGAGCCTGCTTCATGAGGTCGAGCAGGGTGTCCACGTCTTTGTCCTTGAAGTTGGCGAGGACAAGGGCCGACGGGTAGGCGTTCGGGTCCAGCACCAGCGTGCGGGGTGCCTTGGTCTCCACCTCACCCAGCAGCTGGGCGACGGTCTTGCCTGCATCGGCGGGGGAGACGAGGAGAAGCTTCATGCCAAAGGCAGGGGCCATGCCCTCCAGGATGCCGCGGTCGGCGGCGGACAGATTCCAGCCCAGTGCCAGCGGGATGCCAGCATTCTGGTTGCGTGCGATATGTGCTTTCATATAGAAACCTCTTTCAAAAAGATACCTTAGTATACCACAATTCCGGGCAAAGAAAAAGCGCTCTTGCGAAAAGAGCGCTTTTTCAAACCGTTCAGTTCATTTTTTTGCCGAAGAACTCGACCTCTTTGCCGATGAACTGCATCAGCTCATCGAACTGGTCGGGGGTCAGGCTCTGGGCACCGTCGCACTTGGCCTTGGCGGGGTTGTTGTGCACCTCGATCATCAGGCCGTCGGCCCCGGCGGCTACGGCAGCCTTGGCCAGCTCCGGCACCATCCAGGCGTGGCCGCAGGCGTGGCTGGGGTCTACGATGACCGGCAGGTGGGTCATCTTGTGGAGCATGACCACACCGGCCAGATCCAGCGTGTTGCGCATACTGGTCTCAAAGGTGCGGATGCCGCGCTCGCAGAGGATGACGTTCTCGTTGCCCTCGGCCATGATGTACTCGGCGCTCATCACGAACTCTTCCAGCGTGTTGGCAAGGCCGCGCTTGAGCAGGACGGGCTTTTTCTGGCGGCCAACGGCCTTGAGCAGCTCAAAGTTCTGCATATTGCGGGCACCGACCTGAATGAGGTCCACGTTCTCGAACAGGGGCAGATGCTCGGTGTTCATGATCTCGGTGACGATGGGGGCACCGGTGGCGCGGCGGGCCAGCTTGAGCAGGTCCAGACCTTCGCTCCGCATCCCCTGGAAGGAGTACGGAGAGGTGCGGGGCTTGAACGCGCCGCCGCGCAGCAGAGAAGCACCGGCGTCCTTCACGCGCTGGGCGCAGTAGGTGATCTGCTCTTCGCTCTCGATGCTGCACGGGCCTGCGATGACCGCGAAATTGCCGCCGCCGATCTTCACGCCGTTCACATCAATGATGCTGTCGTCCGGGTGGAACTTGCGGTTGGCCTTCTTGTAGGGCTCGGATACGCGGCGGCAGGTCTCGACGACGGGGTTGGCCAGCACCCAGCTCTCGGCAATGGCTTTGGTGTCGCCGATGAGGCCGAGGATGTGGGTGTCGCTGCCCTTGGAGTCGTTGATCTGCAGGCCCATGCCCTCCAGCTCGCGGCAGAATTCGTGGACCTGTGCGTCGGGGGCGTTCTGTTTCAGTACGATGATCATGGTGGTGTCTCCTTTACCTTCTCACACGGTTTTGGGAACGGCACAGGAGACCGGCTCCGTTGCCGCGGCTTGTTTCATCAAACTTCAGTTTCCTGAAGCGTGAGCTTATCATATCACTTCAGTTTCCTGAAGTCAAGAGGCTTTTTGATATTTTTTGGGAAAAGTGGTAGAATAGACGGGAAGGAATCCTTCCTACAACCTCTCCGTCCATGCTGCGCATTGCCACCTCTCCTACCAGGAGATCTGTCGAGCGCAAGCGAGACGGAGCGGTTGTACAAAAACGGGGTTCCTCTGAATGATAGAGTACAGAAAACAAAAAGGAAGATAGAGTATGGGAAAAGAAGCAAAAACCAACGCAATGCGGATCCTGGAGCGGGCCAAGGTGGCCTATACGGCGCATGAGTACCCCCACGAGGAGGGCGTGGCCGTGGACGGCATCCATGTGGCCCAGAGCATGGGCGAGGACCCGGCCTGCGTGTACAAGACACTGGTGACGCAGGGGGCCAGCCGGAATTATTTCGTCTTTGTCATCCCGGTGGCAGCGGAGCTGGACCTGAAGGCAGCGGCCCGCAGCGTGGGCGAAAAGAGCGTCGCCATGATCCATGTGGCCGACATCAACAAAGTCACCGGCTATGTGCGCGGCGGCTGCAGCCCGGTGGGCATGAAAAAGCAGTACACCACCGTGTTCGACGAGAGCGTCCTCGCGCAGGAGAAGGTCTATGTCTCCGGCGGCCGCATCGGTACGCAGGTCTGCTGCGCACCGGCCGACCTCATCAAGGCGGCACGGGCCACGACGGCGCATATTATTTTTTGAGAAACCCTCTCAGCCGCCTGTGGCGGCAGCTCCCCCATAGGGGGGAGCCATTGGCAGACCGGGCAGGTTTGCACGTTGTCGCCTTACGGCTCCCACGCAGCAGGGCCTTGTTCTCATTGGCAGCAGCTGCCAGCCTGAACAGCGAAGCCCGCCGCCTTCCGGCAGGATGAGCCTGCGCGGTCAGTAGAGCCAAAACCGGCTCGCCAGTGGCTCTCCCTTTGGGAGAGCTGTCGAGCGCAAGCGAGACTGAGAGGGTTTCTCCCCTCTAAAATATATTCCACAAATAAGTCATACTTAAAAAGAAAATGAGTGTCGAAACTGCACAAAACTTTTGAAAGTTTTTTGGAGCAAGAGAACACAAGGGAGAATTTGCCCAAACACCCTTTGCAAAGCGGATCTTTTGCCGTAAACTGTATGTATCAGAAGGACGGTGCGGCGCAGAGCGCACCGTTCCAGAGGATGGAACAGGGAATCCCCGCAGAGAATTTGGAGGAATACGGAATGCTGGAACTGCTGCTTGGAACCATTCGCCGTCTGTGTGCGACTGGATACCAGGGCATCCGTGTAACCTCATGCGGGCGTGTTCTGCACAGACCGTAGGATCAAAAGGCCGTGGTGTAGCTGCATCACAGCCTTTTTTGTTTGCACGGAGTCTGGAAAGAGAGAAAGAGAGGCTCGGAAATATGATTCGTAAAGTTGCTGTGATCATGGGGTCGGACAGCGATTGGCCGGTGGTGAAGGGGGCCTGCGCCCAGCTCAAGGCGCTGGACATCCCGTTCGAGGCACACATCCTGTCGGCGCACCGCACCCCGGCGGAGGCGGCAGAGTTTGCCCGGAACGCGAAGGCCAACGGCTTCGGCGTCATCCTGTGCGCCGCCGGCATGGCGGCCCATCTGGCCGGTGCCTTTGCGGCCAATACCACGCTGCCGGTCATCGGCATCCCGATGAAGGGCGGCGCGATGGACGGCATGGACGCACTGCTGGCCACGGTGCAGATGCCCAGCGGCATCCCGGTGGCCACCGTGGCGCTGAACGGTGCCAAGAACGCCGCCTGGCTGGCGGCGGAGATCCTGGCCCTCAGCGACGATGCGCTGGCCGGGAAGCTGGACGCGGAGCGCGCTGCCATGGCGCAGCAGATCGCGGCCAAGGAACAGAAACTTCAGAAAGAAATTGAGGAACTTTAATGTCTGATTTTGCATATCCGCTGCACGAAGAGTGCGGTGTGTTCGGCATCTATGACCGTGCCGGGACTGAGGATGTGGCAGCCGCAGCCTACTCGGCTCTGTACGCTTTGCAGCACCGCGGCCAGGAGAGCTGCGGCATCGCCGTCAACGACGATGGCGTCATCACCGGCCACCGGGACCTCGGCCTGGTGAACGAGGTGTTCACCCCGGCGGTACTGGCGTCGGTGTCCAGCCCCACGGCCCACATGGCCACCGGCCATGTCCGCTATGCCACCGCCGGGAGCCGGGTGCGGGCCAACGCCCAGCCCATGATCGTCCGGCATGGCCGGGGCACGATGGCCCTGTGCCACAACGGCAACCTGACCAACGCGCTGGAGCTTCGCCGCCAGCTGGAAAACGAGGGTGCCATCTTCCACGGCTCCTCCGATACCGAGGTCATCTGCTACCTCGTCACCCGCAACCGGCTGCGGATGGGCAGCATCGAGACGGCCATCAGCAAGACGATGGATGTGCTGGAGGGTGCCTACAGCCTCGTCATCATGTCGTCCACCAAGCTCATCGCGGTGCGTGACCCGCGCGGCTACCGGCCTCTGTGCATCGGTACGCTGCCCGGCGGCGGCTACGTCTTCGCCAGCGAGAGCTGTGCGCTGGATGCGGCCGGTGCTTCGCTTCTGCGGGATGTGGAGCCCGGCGAGATCGTCGTGGCCGACACCCGCACCGGCGAGCTGCGCAGCATCAAGGATCACTGCGGCCGGAAGGACACCCAGATGTGCGTCTTCGAGTACATCTACTTCTCCCGCCCGGACAGCATCATCGAGGGCAGCTCGGTGCACGAGGCCCGCAAGCAGGCAGGCCGCTTCCTGGCGCAGGAGCACCCCGTGGAGGCCGATGTGGTCATCGGTGTGCCGGACTCCGGCCTCGACGCCGCCCTCGGCTACTCCGAGGAGAGCGGCATCCCCTACGGCATCGGCTTCATCAAGAACAAATACATTGGCCGCACCTTTATCCAGGGCAGCCAGAAGCAGCGCGAGAACAGTGTGCGCATCAAGCTGAACGTCGTGTCCAGCACCGTCAAGGGCAAGCGGGTCGTGCTGGTGGATGACTCCATCGTGCGCGGCACCACCTCTGCCCGCATCATCAAGCTGCTGCGGGACGCCGGTGCAGCGGAGGTCCACTTCCGCGTATCGGCCCCGCCTTTCAAATATCCCTGCTATTTCGGTACCGACATTCCGGACCAGAAGCTGCTGGTCGCCACCGGCCGCACCGTGGAGCAGATCAATGAGGTCATCGGCGCGGATACGCTGGGCTACCTGTCCACAGACCATGTGGTCCGGCTGGCAAAGAACGCTTCATGCGGCTTCTGCACCGCCTGCTTCACCGGCGAATATGCCGTCAAGCCTGACGAGGTACTTTCGACCGATATTCATGAACGCCACCTGAACGACCGTCCCAAGGACGCAAAAAAGTTAGGAGAGTAAGACCATGGAAAAGAGCTATTCGGAAAGCTACGCAGCAGCCGGTGTGGATATTACCGCCGGTTATCGTTCCGTTGAACTGATGAAGCAGTATGTCGCCCGCACCATGAACGAGCACTGCATCGGCGGTCTGGGCGGCTTCGGCGGCCTGTTTGAGCTGGACTGCACCGGTTACAAGCACCCGGTCCTCATCTCCGGCACCGACGGCGTCGGCACCAAGCTGAAGCTGGCCATGCTCCTGAACAAGCATGACACCATCGGCATCGACTGCGTGGCCATGTGCGTCAACGACGTCATCTGCGCGGGTGCCAAGCCGCTGGTCTTTCTGGACTATATCGCCTGCGGCCGCAACATCCCGGAGAAGATCGCAGAGATCGTCAAGGGCGTGGCCGAGGGCTGCGTCCAGGCCGACTGCTCTCTGGTGGGCGGCGAGACGGCCGAGCATCCGGGCATGATGCCGGAGGACGAGTATGACCTGGCCGGTTTCACCGTGGGCGTCGTGGACAAGGAGAAGATCCTGGGCAACGAGACCATGAAGCCCGGCGATGTCATCCTGGCCCTGCCCTCCACGGGTGTGCACTCCAACGGTTTCTCGCTGGTGCGCAAGGTTTTTGATATCGACAACGACCCCGATGTCCTGAAGACGGCTCCCGCAGAGCTGGGCGGCAAGACGCTGGGCGAGGCCCTGCTGGCCCCCACCAAGATCTACGTCAAGCCGATGCTCAAGGTGCTGGAAGAGGTGGATGTCAAGGGCATCTCCCACATCACCGGCGGCGGCTTCTATGAGAATATCCCCCGCAGCCTGAAGAAGGGCTGCTGCGCCCGCATCCGCAAGGCGGACGTTCGCACCCCGGCGCTCTTCCACCTGATGGAGAAGGTGGGCGGCATCTCCGAGCACGATATGTTCAACACCTTCAACATGGGCGTCGGCATGGTGCTGACCGTCCCCGCGGAGCAGGCCGACAAGGCGCTGGCCATCCTCCACGCAAACGGTGAGCCGGAAGCGTATCGGCTGGGCGTTATCGCAGAGGGCGAGGGGGTCGAACTGTGCTGAACATCGCCGTGTTAGTGTCCGGCGGCGGCACCAATCTGCAGGCCCTGCTGGACAGCGAAGCCCGTGGAGAGAACCCCAACGGCAAAATCACCCTCGTCGTGGCCTCCAAGCCCGGCGTCTATGCGCTGGAACGCGCTGCGAAAGCCGGGGTGGAGGGGTGCGTCGTCCGCCGCAAGGATTACCCGAACAGCGAAGAGTTCGACGCCGCTCTTCTGGATACGTTGAAACGCCACCACATCGACCTCGTGGTGCTGGCCGGATTCCTGTCCGTGCTGGGGCCCAGCGTCATTGCGGCCTACCCGCGCCGCATCCTGAACGTCCACCCGGCCCTCATTCCGTCCTTCTGCGGGCCCGGCATGTACGGCCTGCGCCCCCACGAGGCGGCGCTGGCCCGCGGCTGCAAGGTGACCGGTGCGACCGTCCACTTCGTCAATGAGGAGTGCGACGGCGGGCCCATCCTGTTGCAGAAGGCCGTGGACATCCTGCCCGGCGACACTCCCGAAGTGCTGCAGAAGCGGGTGATGGAGCAGGCTGAGTGGAAGCTGCTGCCGCAGGCAGTGCGTATGATTTGTGATGGCGAAGTTCAGTGAGTGTTTTTCTGCCGCAGGCGGAAAAACATCAATAAAGGAGAACAGTATGGAAAAGATCGACCTGAACGAATATCTGGCCTCCAACGAGTATCCCGGCCGCGGCATCGCAGTGGCCATGGCTCCGGACGGCCGCCAGATGTTCATCGGCTATTTTATCATGGGCCGCAGCGAGAACAGCCGCAACCGCGTGTTCGACCCCATCCCGGAGCGGGGCGGCATCTGCACCGTGGCCGCAGACCCCGATAAGCTGGAAGACCCCAGCCTCATCATCTACAACCCCGTGCTGACCCTGGGCAAGACCCAGATCGTGACCAACGGCGACCAGACCGATACCATCTACGACCTCATGAGCCGGGGAAAGAGCTTTGCAGATGCCCTGCGCACCCGCACCTTTGAGCCGGACGGCCCCAACTACACCCCCCGCATCTCCGCTGTGGTGTATGAGGACGGCAGCTATCAGATGAGCATTTTGAAGTCTGCCGATGGCAACGGCGAGAGCGTCCAGCGCTACTTCTTCGATTATCCGCAGCCTGTTGCAGGCGAGGGCCACTTCATCAGCACCTACAAGCACAACGGTGCCCCCATCCCCAGCTTTGAGGGCGAGCCGCTCCGCTTTGCCTGCCCCCGCACCATCGGCGATTTTGCCCACGGCCTGTGGCAGAACCTGAACCCCGACAATAAGGTCAGCCTGTTTGCCCGCGTCATCGACCTGGATACCGGCGAGACCGGCGACATGATCTTCAACAAATACGACGCCGTGTACGACGACGAGGAAGACCCCGAAGAACCCGCCCTGCTGCCCGAAGAGCTGGAAGCTCTGGCCGCAGAAAGCGCAGAATAAGGAGGAAGTACGGATGAACGAACTGGCACTGAAGTACGGCTGCAACCCCAACCAGAAGCCCAGCCGCATTTATATGGAAG
>ERZ791773.453-NODE-453-length-16737-cov-3.346901_pt1 | contig 16737 bp, 17 predicted proteins | sample MGYA00509948_ERZ791773 | MGnify/ENA primary metagenome ERZ791773 (study PRJEB30046, sample SAMN00791987) | human gut metagenome | study: EMG produced TPA metagenomics assembly of the A metagenome-wide association study of gut microbiota in type 2... | reverse complement strand
TCTATAATATAATTTTTCCTACAACAAATCAACCGCTTTTTCAAAAAAAATCAAGTTTTTTTACGGTTTTTATTGTTCCACTGGCGGCATATCCTCCGCCGGTGCATTTTCGGCTGGCTGCTGCTCTTCGGCCGGTGTATTCTCTGCCGGCACATCCTGTGCAGGTTGTTCTTCCGCTGGTGTATCTGCCGACGGCTCCTCAGAAGGCTCTTCTGTCGTCTCCTCTTCTGTTTCCGATTGTTCTTCTGCCCTGTCCCAGATAATGTCGGTGGTCTCCGGTGTCCATGTCTCTAAATGGAGTGTGCCGCTAAGTCCGTCAAGCTGTGGCAAAATAATGGATAACCTCACAACTTTCTGCGACAGGTTGTCCTCAGAACCAATTTTCACCTGAATTGTTCCATAGTAAAGCACCGGCTCCATGTTACTGTCATACTGGATCTCATCCGGGAGCAGATTATATTTTTTCAAAGTCTGTGTCAGGTTCAGTAAATCCCGCAAAATATCACTGTTCTCTAATTGCAGTTTCTCATAAAGTACCACTTCCTCACAGGAGATTCCTGTGATCTTTGGCACACCGTCAATCACTTCCGTAGATGTCTCGACTACAAATCCATCTTTGTCAAAATAAGCATTCTGACCAATGGAATTAATATAAAGATAGCCGAGCATTCCTTTTTCGTAAACTTTAATATGTACGGTATGGGGATTGTCCAGTGAAACCTCCATCGTATCTACAAACGGAACTTCCCCGATATCCACAAATCTGTATTTCAGATCTACATACAGGGAATTCCAGGAATATTCATCATTCAGCACCATGTTTTCAATCTGTGTGGAGCTGTACAGTTCATTTCCCTCCACGACAACGTTTTCCACGGTAAAAACATTCATGACAATGAAAACGCCCGCTGCGATAAGCAGAATCAATATCAACAGGATGTACAATCCTATCTTTCTGCGCTTTTTTCTTCTTCTCTCTTCTTTTATCATATTTAATTAACCTCAAATTTAATTCCCTTTGCCACGGAAAGCGCAAGCCCCATCTCTGCAAGCAGGAATAAAACCGAAGTACCTCCATAACTGATAAACGGCAGTGAAATACCGGTATTCGGGATCGTATTGGTCACAACCGCAATATTTAAAATAACCTGGATGGACAAATGCGCCATAATACCAACCACGACCAGCGCCCCATAAAGGTCTGACGCATTATTGGCAATGATCATAAATCTCCAGATCATCAGCAGAAACAATAAGATCACGCACACCGCGCCAAAAAGTCCAAGTTCCTCACAGATAACAGAGAAAATCATATCATTCTGCGCCTCAGGAATAAATCCCAGCTTCTGCATACTCTCGCCAAGCCCTTTTCCAAATAAACCGCCGGAACCGATCGCATACAGTCCCTGTAAGGTCTGATAACCCTTCTCGTAGGCTTCCGGATTCAGCCAGATCTTGATACGATCCATCCGGTATGCCTCAAAACTGATGAAAACAACACCTACCACACCGACTGCCGCTGCCATCAACACAAAGTGGGAATACTTCGGACTGGCAACAAACAACATACAGACTGCAATTCCAAGTATAATGATCGCTGTACTTAAGTTATTGTAGGCGACCACTGCAACGATTGGAAGCACAATTGCCATTATCTTGACAAGGCTCATGAACTCTCCCATCTTCTGTGGTGTCTTATAAATAACCGTTGCCAGAAAAATAATAACCGCAAACTTGGCAAACTCTGACGGCTGGAAAGATAACGGCCCGATTTTTAACCATCTCGCCTGACCGTTTGCCTCTGTACCAATAAAAATAACGGCGGTACAGAGCACGATAGCTGCCAGATACGCCATGGAACTCACCTTCATCCAGAACCGATATGGGATCTTAGATACGATATACATACCCACGATCCCCAGTCCTGTTGCAAACAACTGTTTTTTTACAAAACAGGCAGCATCCCCAAACTTATTGGAACCTGCATAGGAACTGGTACTGTACAACATGACCAATCCAAAACACAAAAGAAAAATAATCAGAAACAAAAGACTGTAATCGAAATATTTAATTGGCTTTTTTTTCTTTTCCGTCTGCTGACCTCTTGCCATTCCAATTCCTCATTTCTTATTTACTGCACGTCATGCCATTATGCCTGACATTTTTTATTCTGCCAGATTGCGCACGTATTCCTTAAAAATGCGTCCGCGCTCCTCATAGTTTGCGAACATGCCCCAGCTTGCACATGCAGGGGAAAGCAATACCGCATCCCCGCTCACTGCGTTTGCATAACAGGTGTCAATTGCCTCCTCAAATGTATCACAGAGTATGACATCCTCAAAGCCATGTTTCTTCGCACATTCCGCAATCTTTTCCTTCGTCTGACCGATCAGCACGAGTTTCTTCACCTTGCCGTCAAAACTCTCAATCCACTCATCATATTCAGACTGTTTGTCATAACCTCCACCGATCAACAGTGTCGGACGGTTCATCGCGCGGATCCCCTGGATTGCCGCATCCGGGTTTGTTCCCTTGGAATCATTGTAAAACTTCACGCCGCGTTTTTCTGTCACATACTCAATTCTATGCTCGACTGCCTGGAAACGTTTCAGCACTTCCACAATTTTATCCATCGGTACGCCAAAGCTTACCGACATTCCGACTGCCGCCATGACATTCTCATAATTGTGTTTTCCCAAAATATTCAGCTCATTTACATTGATCACTTTTGTGTCCGTTGTGCCGTCTGCATAAAAAATATCTTCTCCGTCCAGATAAAGTCCCTTTTCCAGTCTGCGCTTGCTGCTGAAAAATACAACTTTTGTCTGAAGTGTCTCGCCAAACCTGCGCAGCACTTCATCCTCATAATTCAACACACAGGTATCCCCGGCGGTCTGATTCTTTGTAATGCTCTCTTTTGTCTCGATATAACATTCCATCGTATGATGACGGTTCAGATGATCCGGTGTGATATTTAAAATAGCTGTCACTTCCGGCGCAAACTCATGTGTTGTCTCTAACTGAAAGCTGCTGATCTCTGCGACTGTCACAGTATCCTCTGTCGTGTCTGCCGCTACCGATGTGTATGGGATTCCAATATTGCCGACCACTTTCACATCATCGAAATAATTCGCCATGATCTCACCCACAAGCGAAGTTGTCGTAGTTTTTCCGTTTGTTCCGGTAATTGCAATAATTCTTCCTTTTGCAAAATGATAGGCAAGTTCAATTTCGCCCCAGATTGGAATCTGTCTGTTTCGAAGTTCATTGACCATCGGAAGGTCTGTCGGCACGCCCGGACTTAACACAACAAGATCAATGCGCGCCATATCTTCCGGTGCAAGTTCTCCCAAAAGAATCTCTGCTCCGGCAAATACCGGATTTTTCTCGATCAATGCTGTCACATCTAAATCTTTATTTCCATCAAAAAGTACAAATGTGATTCCTTTTTTTCTGAGCAGTTCTGCGGCTGCAACTCCGCTTTTTCCAGAACCTACTACTAACACTCTTTTTCCTTCTAAATTCATCGTCTTATCCTTCCAATCTCCTGCTCCGTTCGGGCAGGTCATTTTGCAATTTTCCAATGCGATTTATAAGCCTAATAATGCAAGCATGCAAAGCAGTGCTGTCACGATTGCAAACACTGCAACAACTCTCGTCTCTGACCATCCACCAAGCTCAAAATGATGATGGAGCGGAGCCATTCTGAAAATCCGCTTTCCAACACCTGTTTTTTTCTTAGTGTATTTAAAATAAGTAACCTGAACCATAACAGATATGACTTCTGCCAGATAAATCAGTCCAACGATCAGGATATATAATGGCATCTGGAGCATATAGGCAGTTGCCACAACAAAGCCGCCCAGTGCCAGGGAACCGGTATCTCCCATGAAAACACTTGCCGGATACACATTAAATAATAAGAATCCAAGCAAGGCTCCTGCTACTGCACAGGTGATTGGTGCAATCCCTGCATTCGTTCCGATTGCCACAACGGAGAAAAAGGTTGCAACCATAATGGTAACACTTGACACAAGGCCATCCACACCATCGGTAAAATTCACACCGTTTACGGTTCCGATCACTGCAAAATAAAGTAATGGAATCGCAAGCCATCCGATATTTAAGTACTTTCCGCCGGAAAATGGAATCAACATAGTAAGTTCAATTCCGGAATAACGCACCATGTAAACTGCAAATACTGTTGTCACAATAAACTGTAAGATCATCTTCTGCCACGGGAGCAGTCCGTCTGATCTGCGGAGCACTACCTTCAGATAATCATCCAGAAAACCGATCACACCGAATCCTACGGTCATAAAAAGGATTGGGATAATTCTCGGATAATCTTTGACATAAAACAGGGAGGTAATGATAATACTTGCCAGTATCATAAGTCCACCCATAGTCGGGGTTCCATTTTTCTTCAAATGGGATTCCAACTCTTTACGCTCCGTCTGCCCCACCTTTAACCGTTTCAAAAAGGGGATCACGATCGGTCCTAAAATTGCACTGATTGCAAAAGAAATCAAAACTGGTATCACTATTTCATAATCCATGACTAAACACCTCTTGTATTTTTTCTAACGTTCAATTCGCCTAACTAGTATACGTTATTTCATCTCATTTATCAAGGTAAGGCAAAATGTTTTCGAATATTTCCTTCGCCACAGGAGCAGCGATCGTTCCGCCGTAATAAATCCCCTGCGGATTGTTAATAACAACAAGCACAAGCACCTGCGGATTGTCAGCGGGCGCAAATCCGAGAAACGATGAAATGTATTTATGGTCGCTTCTTGGAAGTGTCTGTGAGGTTGCTGTCTTTCCGCCGATGGAAAAGCCCTCAATTTTGGCATTTTTTCCGGTTCCCTCTGACACCACTTTCTCCAGCAGATAGCGCATCGTTTCCGAAGTTTCTGCTGTGCAGATATTCTCATGCGTTTCATAGGAGAACGTTTTTACTGTATTTCCGTCCGCATCCTGCACGCTTACGCCAAAATGTGGTGTCACGCGCGTTCCCCCATTAATAATAGAAGATACCGTCGTAACAAGCTGGATGGGGGTAATCTGAAACGACTGCCCAAACGAGATTGTCGCAAGTTCCACCGGTCCAATATTTTCCGTCTTATGCATGATTGTTCCCGCTTCCCCCGGAAGATCAATATTCGTTTTGGATAACAGCCCGAACTGTTTGAAGTAACCGACAAAGTTCTCCGCGCCTAACCGCTCGCCAAGTTCCATAAAAACCGGGTTGCAGGAGTTCATGATCCCTGTCTCGAATGTTTCTGCTCCATGCCCTGTCGTTCTCGCACACCGGATTCTTCTGTCCTCCACGATTTTATAACCCAGACAGAAAAATGCATCGTCCAGTTTTACTACTCCCTCTTCTAACGCTGCCGCTGCCGTAATAATCTTAAATGTGGAACCCGGCTCGTAGGTATCACTGATACACTGGTTTCGCCACATTTTATTCAACAGATTCTGTTTTTCTTCCGCTGACACGGATTCTCCGGTGTCTCCAACCAGCGTAAACGGATCGTTCAGGTCAAACTCCGGATAATTCACCATCGCCATAAGTTCACCGTTCTGCGGGTTCATCACGATCACGGAAACACTGTCCGCCGATTTTTTCGTGCAGACTTTTTTTGCCGCCTGCTCACAGTACATCTGAATATTGTAATCTAATGATAAGCAAAGGTCATAACCGTTCACGGGTTCTAATCTGCTCTCCCCGGCATTCTCAATCTCAATTCCTCTCGCATCGGTTAACGTGAGGATTTTTCCGTTGGTTCCCTGAAGGTATTCATCATACTTTACTTCAAGTCCTAAAATGCCCTGATTGTCGGCCCCGGTAAATCCAAGTACTTTGGAAGCAAGCGTCCCATAAGGGTAATATCGTTTATAATCCTCATCCACTTTCACTCCGGAAAGTCCATAGGCTCTGATTGCATCCCCGGTCTCCTTTGCGACATTTGTTTTCACACGCTCGATGGAACTGACTTTCTCCACGCGCTTTCTCGCAGTCTCTTCCGGAATGCCAAGTTCTCTCACAAGCATCTCAATGACTTTTTCAGGTTCTTCTATCTGGTTATGGATCACGGAGATCGTGCACACAGATTTGTTTGTAGCAAGCACCGTGCCGTTTGCATCCAAAAGTTTTCCCCGTGCCCTCTCATGAAGCTTCTCCGCTTTATTTCCATAATATTCGGAGCAGAAGATCATCAGATATACCAGTCTTCCAATCAGAAACATCATAATAAAAAAAACTGCCACGAATACGATCATTACCTTTTTGCGGTTAAAGGTCTTATTCCGATACATAAAACAAAAACCTCATAAAAGTCTTCCTTGCATTTTATTCCAACTTTTATGAGGTTATGTTTCTATTCACTGTTATCGGATGTTGTTCCTGCTTCTTCTGCATTTACACCATCATTCTCGGCATTTTCTTCGTTGTTTTCCCCGGCTCCCGGAATATCTTCCATGGTATCCGGCACATCATCTGTTCCTTCCGGTTCTTCCTCCGAAATATTTTCCATATTTCCTGTCACACGGTCTGTCACAGCGGCTGCGCCTGTATCTGTTCCGGTAATATCCCATCCGGAATGTAAGCCGGTCGTCTCCTCATCCGGATAAATATTCATATAAGGAAGTACTTCTTCTAAAATCTCCCTCACAATATTCTGCGCAAATGTACTGTGCGGCTGATCCGGTGAGTTTGGCTGATCCACAAAACAGTAGATCATTAACTGCGGATCGTCCACCGGTGCAAAACCGATAAAAGAGACCAGATAGTTCACACCGTCACGTGGCACTTTCTGTGCCGTTCCGGTTTTACCTCCCATGGAGTAACCGTCTACTTTTGCCGTATTTCCTGTACCGGATGTCACGGTTGAATACATATACTGTTTTAATGTATCACTTGTTGTCTTGGATACCGTCTCACGCAGCAACGTCGGGGAAATATCCTGAATCGTATTTCCATTCTGATCTGTGATCTTGCTTACCACTCTTGGCTGATATAATTTACCGCCATTGACCAGGGAACAGAAAGCGGTTCCAAGCTGGATCATCGTGGTGTTAAAGTTCTGTCCGAAAGCATTGGTTGCAAGACTCAGCTGTGATGTTGTATCCAATGTGTAAATCAGGGAATCTGTTCTCGATTCTCCCGGAAGATCAATGTTCGTTTTCTGTCCAAATCCAAAAATCTGCTGGTACTTTGTAAAGTTCTCTGCCCCGATCCGGTAAGACATCTGCATCAAGGCATCATTGCAGGAGTTCATTAACGTCTGCTCCAATGTCTGCATTCCGTGTCCGCCTTTTCGATAGGCAACACATTTTACGGTAAATCCGCTGAGCTGTTCGGCTCCATCACAGAAAAAAGTATCATTGGTCGACAATGTTCCTGTCTCAAGCCCGGCTGCAACCGTAAATGGTTTTGCCGTTGATCCCGGCTCATAAGTATAGGTCAGACATATATTCTGCCACAACTGATTTAACGCTTCGAGTCTCGCATCATCATCCATCGCATCGATCTCTTCCTGTGTATAATACTCAGATAAATCCCATGGATTGCTCAGATCGTAGTTTGGATACTGTGCCATTGCAAGAACATCGCCATTGTCCGGTTTCATGATGAGCACGCCGATTCTTGTTGCTCCGCCCTCACCCTCTCTGTAACCATCTGTATAGGCCTCATTAAACTCCTGTATTTTCTTCTCTACCACCGACTGGATCGTTGCATCGATCGTTGTCACTAACGTATTGCCGTTGACTGCCGGTTTGATCGTTTTTTCGAAATTGCTGTCCGAATTCAGATATCCATACTGTCTGCCGTTAATTCCATTTAACGTGTCATCATAATAATTTTCCAGTCCATTAATTCCAAGGTTACCGGATGTTGTGAACCCGATCACAGAACTTGCCAGTTTTCCATATGGATATTGTCTCTGGTACTCTTTTTCAAACCAAACACCTTTGATATATGGATTGACCAGTTTTCCCTTTTCATCCCGCTCCTCCTGCAGATTCACAAAAGGCTGGATCGTATCATAGGACAAACGTTTGGCAAGCACGATATATCTGCTGTCCGGAGAGTCTTTCAGATAAGAATAAAGCTGTTCACTCGTCAGATCCGGGAAGCAGCTTACAAGCGCATTGATCGTCGGCTCCACATATTTTTCATCATCATTTAAAACGGAACAGTCCAGAATCACATTATAAACTGCGATACTGGTTGCCAGCACAGTTCCTTTTGCGTCTACAATGTCACCTCTCTGATAAGGAATTGTCTGGCTGTCATAGCCCTGCTGTGCCAGAACGATTTTCTCATATTTTTCTCCACTGGTGTATTCAATATACATCAGTCTTCCGATGAGTCCGATCATAAGCGCTGCAACAACCGTAAACATGACGATCATTTTTTTCTGCATACGCTTTGGAAACTTTAACATCGGCTTTTTCGGTCTTCTTTTTGCCATTCTACCACCTGAATTATTTTTTGCCTGAAAATTCCCCCTATTGTGGGATTTCATTATACTGATTCATGTAGTCTGTCTTATCTACAGAGTAGTAGACGATCTGATCCTGTGTTGCATAAAACATACCAAGTTCATTGATTGCCTTCTCCTTGATCGCATCGAGATCTACTGCGGTATTAATTCTCTTGTAAGCCTCGTCATTGTCAGCCTTAAGGTCTGTCACCTGGCTCTCTAAGCTTGCGATTTTTTTCATTCTTGCAGTCACATCGGACTGAAGCTTAATATAAGCTCCACAGAAAATGCCAAATACGGTCACTGCCATTGTCAGGAATACAACATAACTTTTGCTCATGCGAAGCGCTTTTTCCTGATTTCTGGCTGCGGCACGTCTGCGTTTTCTCAGCTCTTCCTCGCGTTCCCGCTCCTGTCTGTCTCTGCGCTCTTTGCGGTAATCCGGCATCGCCTCCATACGGCGTACGGTGTTGCCATCTACCTGATATGCTGCTCTATTTCGATTGTTGTGATTTACTGTTCTGTTCGGCATCTGCTACACCCTTTCAAAAACTCTTAATTTTGCACTCTTGGAACGGGAGTTCACTTCTAATTCTTCCTCGGAAGGAAGAATCGGTTTTCTTGTGACTACCTTTCCCTTGGATTTTTTGCCACATACACACACTGGAAAATCGCTTGGACAGGTACATGGGTTCTCATTTCGTTTAAAATTCGTCTTTACAATTCGATCCTCTAAGGAATGGAACGTGATAATACAGATTCTTCCACCCGGATTCAAAAGGTCGATCATATCATCCAGATTATTCTGCAGTACTTCTAACTCTTTGTTCAGCTCAATACGGATTGCCTGAAACGTTCTTTTTGCCGGATGTCCACCGGTCACCTGAACTTTCATTGGAATGGAAGCCCTGATGATCTCCGTCAGTTCTCCGGTTGTCTCGATCGGTTTCTTTGCCCTCTCCTGCACGATGTGTTTTGCAATATTTTTTGCGAACTTGTCCTCACCATAATCACGGATGATCCGGTAAAGCTCCATCTCACTGTATCCGTTTACAATATCTTTTGCAGTCAGGCTCTGTCTGTCATCCATTCTCATATCAAGTGGAGCATTCTCATCACGGTAAGTAAAACCACGCTCCGGTGTATCTAACTGAAACGAAGATACGCCAAGATCCAACACGATTCCATCCACCTTTTCCACGCCAATGCGGTGAAGTTCCTCTTTCATGTTGGCGTAATTGCTTCGGATAATGGTGATCTTGTCACCAAATTCCTTTAATCTTTCTCCGGCGGCTGCGATTGCATCCGCGTCCTGATCGATTCCGATCAGCCTGCCTTTTTCTGATAACCGTGAAGCCACCTGATAAGCATGTCCGCCACCGCCAAGTGTTCCATCCACATAGATTCCGTCAGGCTTGATATTCAAATTTTCAATTGTCTCATTTAGCAATACTGAATAATGATTAAATTCCATTGTGATCCTCTCTGCCTGACTTTTGCTCTGGCTCTCTTTTTTTATTCTCTGTGGATCAGATGCTGAACCCTAAATCTGCCATGTGTTCTGCAATCTCATCCATCTCATCTTCATCATATGTATTCTCCTGCCATCTGTCTTTGTCCCAGATTTCCACTCTGCTTAAGACTCCGACTAAAACGACATCTTTTGTCAGATTTGCATATTCTCTTAAAACCGGTGGAAGAAGGATTCTTCCCTGCTTGTCCAGTTCACAGGAAGCTGCTCCTGCAAAAAAGAAACGTGAAAACTTTCTTGCATCCTTGGAAGTCATGGAAATATTTCTGAATTTTTCTTCGATGTTGTGCCATTCTTCTAACGTATACACAAATAAGCATCCATCAAGTCCCTTTGTCACTACAAATTCATCGCCAAGCTGCTCTCTGAATTTTGCCGGAACTATCAGTCTGCCTTTTGGATCAACTGTGTGGTTGTATTCTCCCATAAACATGACACAATCACCTGCCTTTGTGCGGCAGCTGGTTCCTCTTGATTTTCCATTTCTGTGGTCATTTGCCACCACTTCGAACCATTCTCTACCACTTTCCACCACTTTTAAACATATATTAGACTATTCTTAAGAAAAAATCAATATTTTAGCGCAAAAAAATAATGCCAGACCAGTTATTTCCTGATTTGGCATTATTTTCCATTCTTCTCTACTTACTTCTTTCTGTTTCCTCGATATACTCTTCAATCAGCTGATCGAGTTTTGTACTTTTTTGATAGTAATTATCAAACTTATCCTGTCGTAAAAGTGCCTGATCCAGTTCAAATCGAACGGATTCGATTTCCTGCTGTAACTCACTCAACTTTCTCATATGAATCCTCCTGATTTCCTCAATGGAAAATGCAATTTTACAAATTCAAATTTCTGCTAATTGCCGGAGCAGAGAATAGTCCCTTTTTCTTTTCCCCTTTTTCTTTTCCTCTCTTTTATATTCTCCATATTACTATCCGCAGATTCAAAAATCAAATGAATTAGGTGATGAGTTTTCTCCAAAATTCGACATTTCCAAACGGATTTTTTCACAATTGCACGTATTTCCTACAAAAACAGCGCATCCATTTTTCGACTTTGGATGCGCTGTTTATAAAAAATTAATATTTGATTCGTATGTTTTCCTATCGTTTTTGTATGTTTTTCATTTTTCAGGAATGTTTTAACCGGAATTCTGCCCTTTTCTCGGCGAGTAAATGTATCATTGTCTCCATTGCCTTGTAGTTCACCTCCACAATGTGATGGATATCATCCTCCACATCATGCTTTCTCACAAGATAATCATCATGGGATTTCTGGATAAAATCGCAAAGATTTCTGGCACTGTTAAATTCCAGATGATCTGCTTTATGCGGTTTTGCAGCGTCCGTCCTGATATATCTCCGCAAATCCCGCTTTAACTTCTCCTCGTAAGAACAGTGATCCTTCAGACTTCCCGGATAGATCTTATTGTGAGGATAGGTAAAATAGTCTGACAGATAGTGGCTGATCTGTCCAAGATCCATGTAATACTTGCGCCCTTTTTTCTTCTCCACCAGTTTCCTGCCCTCGGAAAGGCGCTCAATATGGCGTCTGATATCCGGGTAAGTTCCGTCCATCTCATGGCGCTTATAGACGAAAGATGGCTTAATGTCCGGCAGGACACTTCCGATGTAAAAAGATAATTTATGTTTTTTCAGATCATTGTCTTCCATATTATTTACAATGTAACGTGCCAGTGAAATATGTGATTTTTTTCTCATAAGTACCGCCTCCAAACAGGAATCTTTTTGTTTTTCCAACTCCCATACTACATCTCCGCGGCAAAAGAAACAAGGGTATCTTTGTAAACTTTTTGTGTAGTTTTTGTGTTTTAAAGCACTGGAATCCTGCTTTACAGATGTAAATTTTCTTATCCTGCTTTTTTATGGTCTGCACAAATGGAGCATGTGCAGACCAGTTTCATACCTATATTAATTATTCATATTTACAGTTGCACTCGAAGCTTGCGCACTCTGTCTCTCCACAGGTGCAGGCTCCGGCACCGGAAATACCGATATGATCTGCGTGACATTTCTCATTTTCATTGAAACGGCAGTGTGTTGCCTCACACGCAACGTCGATTTCCTTAGAAACATCTTTTAATGCGTTACAGGCTGCACCGTTTGTTCCGCGGTCTTTGAAACTTCCGCAACAGGTGCTCTGTGCTTCGGTTGCTTCGCGTCCCTCCACCTGAATGTCGCCTTTGCAGCAACAGCCATCTTCATTATTGTAGGTGCAGCTTTTCACTGAACAATCCAAATATACCATACTTTTTTCTCCTTTTCATTCAAATCTGTCAGACAATTGCGAAACTCCTCATAATCGTCTTTCATGTCTTTTGTTGTTTTTTCACAATTCAATTTAGGTTTTTGTGAGTTTCGCAATTGTCTTAGATTAGTATGGCGATTTTTGAAAAAAATATGCAAAAGAGCATATGCCATAATTTTCTGACATATGCCCTTCTTTCAATTTTTATTCATTTTTATTTTAATGCGGCAGGATTGATCTTCTTTGTTGCGATCTCATCCTTTAACATTGCAAGGAACTCTTCTTTTGGAACTGTTGTGGTAGCCTGTTCGCCATGAAGTCTGTAGCTTACTGTTCCGTCTTTTACTTCGTTCTTTCCAAGAATGATGAGGTAAGGAACTTTCTCTACCTGTGCAGCTCTTACACGATAGCCAAGTTTCTCGGCACGCTCGTCGATCTCCACACGGATACCGTTCTCATCCAGATAGCTGAGAAGTTCATGTGAGTATGCATTCAACTCTTCATCCTCATTTTTAACCGGAATGATTCTTGCCTGGACCGGTGCTAACCAGAGTGGCAGATTTCCTTTTGTTTCCTCTAAGATATAAGCCATGAAACGGTCAAGGGAACCAAGGATTGCTCTGTGTAAAACAACCGGTGTTTTCTTTGTGCCATCTTTGTCAATGTATGTCAGATTGAATTTTTCTGGTAAGCAGAAGTCAAGCTGGCAGGTGGAAAGTGTGTATTCATTTCCGATTGCCGGTTTTACGTTTACGTCAAGTTTTGGTCCGTAGAATGCAGCCTCACCGATTTCCTCTGTGTAGTCGATTCCAAGGTCATCTAATACTTTTCGGAGTGCATTCTCTGCTGTGTTCCACATCTCATCGTCATCATGATATTTTACTTTATCAGCAGGATCTCTTAAGGAGAGCACGCAACGGTAATCTGTGATGTTGAAATCCTTGTAAGTATCAAAAATCAAATCTACAACCTGTGAGAACTCTGACTCAATCTGTTCCGGTGTCACGAAAAGATGTGCATCGTTCTGGCAGAAATGACGTCCTCTCTCGATACCTTTTAAAGTACCGCTGGCTTCGAAACGGAAGTCATGTGCGATCTCACCGATACGGATTGGAAGATCTTTGTAGGAATGCATTCTGTTTGCATAAATCATCATATGATGCGGGCAGTTCATTGGACGGAGAACAAAGGACTCTCCCTCCACTTCCATTGCAGGGAACATATTGTCTTTGTAATGATCCCAATGACCGGATGTTTTATACAGATTAACCGTACCAACACAAGGTGTCATAACATGAAGATATCCAAGTTTTCTCTCTTTTGCTTTGATATAATTTTCAAGTTCCTGCCATACTGTGTATCCTTTTGGAAGGAACATTGGAAGTCCACGTCCAACAAGGTCATCCGACATGAAAAGATTCATCTCTTTACCGATTTTTCTGTGGTCACGGTCTTTTGCTTCCTCAAGAAGTTTTAAGTGCTCCTCTAACTCTTCCGGTGTCGGGAAACATACACCGTAAATACGCTGCATTACGTGATTGTTTGCATCACCTTTCCAATATACACCAGAGTATTTTACAAGTTTGAAGTTCTTGCATAACTTTGTATTGTCTACGTGAGGTCCACGGCAGAGATCCGTGAAATCTCCCTGATCGTAAACAGAAATGTTTCCATCTTCCAGACCTTCAATTAAGTCCAGTTTGTATGGATCATCTTTGAACATTTCCATTGCTTCTGCTTTGGAAATCTCACGTCTGTAAATCTTCTTGCCTTCCTTGCAGACTTTCTTCATCTCTTTTTCGATTGCTGCGATTGCTTCGTCGTTGATGATATCATCGCCAAGATCAATATCATAATAGAAACCTTCTTTTACAACTGGTCCTACCCAGAACTTTGCCTGTGGGTATAAGTGTTTTACTGCCTGTGCCATCACATGTGCGCAGGAATGGTTTAAAGTATTCAGTCTCTCGTCTGCTTTAAAATCTACCATTTTCTTCATTTCCTTTCGCTATATAAAAATAAGTTTCTGTAGGAAGTATCTCCGATTCTCTGTACAACATAAAAAATCCCTGATACTGCATTCCTACAATATCAGGGACGATATACTTATCGTGGTTCCACCCATCTTCATCTCTCCGTCTTACCAGACATCAATCTTCTTACTGCCTGTCCATTCCAGAGAAATCTCATTCTTGATTGTAACGGTATCACCGGACCGGATTGGGGTCACTCAGAGCTGGTCTTCACATAATTCCAAGCCGGAACGCTCACACCAAACGCCTTCCTCTCTGGGACTTTTGCTTATGCTACTCTTCTCTTCATCGTTTTGACTAGGGTCATTCTATACCCTTTTCTTCTATCTGTAAAGTCTTTTTTACAGTTCCGATATGACGGACTATCTTCCGCAGCAGTATTTGTACTTCTTACCGCTTCCGCATGGGCATGGATCGTTACGTCCGACTTTTTTGCCTACATGGACAGTGCCGGATTTCTTCTGCTCTAAGAATAAAGTTTTTCTCTTCTCATCATCGAAAATCTCTTTCCACTGTGGCAATTCATATAACCAGTCTGCTTTTGCATCAACCATGTTTTTGTATAATTTTTCTTTGTCAAAAACAAGGTTAACTTTTGTATCTTCTTCCATGGTGTCGATTGGATTAGCCTCTACCAAGCTGTCGTTGATTCCGTCTAAGAATCCTGTCATCTCCATAACACTGAGGTTGTACTTCTCTGCAAGCTCTTTTACAGTTCCTTCTACTTTCTCATCCGGATTTGTTAAAAGCTGTTCGTATACGCCCTTCTCTAAAAGGAAGTATCTCTGCCAGAATCTCTGTAATTCACCTCTATCTGCTTTCTCATTATAGGCAACTTTCTGCCACTGTTCCAATAATGCCATGTTACATTCCTCGATTTCTAATTATAGTATATTTGCACCATGCATAGATGCACTTGTTATTATAGCAAATATTGATGGGATTTTCAAAGGATTTTTTTAGGTGAGAATGAGCAAATTTGTTTTTTTAATCTCCAAGACCTCTGTGCTTCATTCGTTTCAAATCCAACTTGAATACAATTTTAATTTTCAATTTAAAATCTGAAAACCACCTTCTACTTTTTCCGTTTCTTTGTTTTTTCTGTTATATAACTATGTACAAAGTATCGATGTTTTCGGTATAACATATTCCCTAATTTTTCTTGAACCCTTATTAAACACTCTATTTTTTCTGGATTTTGCTCAGTTTTTAATTGATTTTCGACTTCATCATAAATACCTTTTAATTCATCAAGAAACCATGCCATTTGTTTAGTCGGACGGTAAAGTTGCAATCTTTTAATCATTGCCTTCCCCAATTCATCATCCGACCAAATTCTTCCCATATCATCTCTTTTGAAAATCAAATTATAATCTATATCCACAGGATTATAAAAAAAAGGATTAGCAATACCATTCTTGGGTATTTCCCCTTCATATGCATCACTTTTTAAACGATTACATATTGGACATGCATACACTAAATTATTATAATCGTTATCTAAATCATTTCTTCCTGCCTTTTCAAATGCTTTCCTTGGTATAAAGTGATCTATCTGATATGGCAAAGGTATCACCCACTCATCATGCATATTACAATATGCACAGTGATGCTGAAAATCTATTTCTAAATATTTTTTATAATTATGATAATCATCATACTCTTTATCACAATTCCTACTTATAGTATGTTTTTTAAACTCATTTGTGGTTTGCATTTTCTACTCCAATAAGCTTTTACACTCTTTTAATGTTTCCATTACCGCTTCCATACTTTCTATATCGTATTCTTTATCAATTGCTGTCATCTCAATGGGCACATATTTACTCAATTCACGTTCTGTTTCCAACAATTTTCCATATGTCTCATCATCATATTTAGATGTATTGACTACGTCTTCCAGTAACATTTCTCTCTTTATTTCTAATTCAGATCTTCTCTTGGCATATCTCTCTAAATTTCGAACAATATGATATACCATTTCTTGTGTTTCCAATTCACCAGGTTTCATAAAAATTTCTTTTGCATATACTTTATCCGGATCTGCCTTGTCATTCTCTTTGCTTTTTTCTGGCACATCTGTAAGAATAATTACAGGAAATTCTGGTACTTCTTCATGCATAAACTTAACTACTTCAATTCCCTCCATCACCTCATCCAATGTATCCAACTTATAATCTACAATTAATCCTTGAATATTATTTTCTTTTATATCATTCAATATTTGTTCAAAAAGTTCTTCTCGAAAGCTTGCTTTCTTTACTAAATCATATAATTTAAACGATTCCTCACATAGTTGTTTTGTATTAATAACTAGTGAAGCCATAACTGAACTAGCTTCTGCTTCATCGTCTTCTATCATACCAATATAATACATGCTCTATCTCCTTTATTTTTTTAAATAAATAT
>ERZ791773.439-NODE-439-length-17171-cov-4.743982_pt1 | contig 17171 bp, 16 predicted proteins | sample MGYA00509948_ERZ791773 | MGnify/ENA primary metagenome ERZ791773 (study PRJEB30046, sample SAMN00791987) | human gut metagenome | study: EMG produced TPA metagenomics assembly of the A metagenome-wide association study of gut microbiota in type 2... | reverse complement strand
AGAATAGCCAGGAAAGCAGAAGCAGGACGGGGTGGTATCCTGCGTAGCATAAATAGAAGTGCAATGTGTCCGGCTATGTGGCGACTGACGTTTTCGGGAGGCGGACGATCAGTCCGACTATCCGCAAACGGCTGTCAGCCACATCGTCCGAACACGGCACTTATATTTTGCGCAGCGGGATACCACCCCGGCCTGCTTCGGACCTTTTGTGATTATTCTTAAATTGTTATTTGCTGATCTTATCTCCAAGGATTCTCGTCCAGTAGTCTTTGGTTTCTGCCACTACCACACCACTTAATGCCAGCAGTGCGATCAGGTTCGGCAGTGCCATCAGGGCATTGAAGATATCTGCAATGGTCCAGACGGCTTCTACGGTCATGAACGGTCCGATGAAGATGGCCAGGATGTAGAGAAAACGGTATGCCATAACTGCGCCATGGCTTCCGTTTGATAAATACTCCAGGCAGCGCTCTCCGTAGTAGTTCCATCCGATGATGGTGGTAAAGGCGAAGAAGATCAGGCACATCATCAGAAGAAATGCGGAAAACTGTGCCGGTACCGGAAGTCCCATCTGGAATGCGCGGGTGGTAACGGCGACACCTTCCAGACCTGCGGTGTGGGAACCGGTCAGAACGATGCACAGGCCGGTCATGGTACATACAATGATGGTATCGATGAAGGTGCCGGTCATGGTAACAAGACCCTGACGTGCCGGCTCGTTGGTCTGAGCGGCAGCGGCAGCGATCGGTGCGCTTCCCAGACCTGCCTCATTGGAGAAGATACCTCGGGCAATTCCTTTCTGCATTGCGATGAGCACGGCACCGAGGGCACCGCCGGCAGCAGCACGCAGGCCAAAGGCGCTCTGGATGATCTCAGCAAACGCAGCCGGGATGCGGGCAGCGTTTAATACCAGGATCGCGATGCAGGCAATGATGTAAAATACTGCCATAAATGGAACGATAACGGAAGAAACGCTTGCAATACGCTGAATGCCGCCCAGCACCACCAGAGCGACACAGATGGTCAGGAGGATGCCGGTTACGACAACTGCGATGCTGTAATCATTTCCAAATAAGTTTATCACATGTTCCCGGTTCTGGTCAAAAAAGTTTCCGGCTGCGGCTGTGATGCCGTTGACCTGGGTGAAAGTACCGATTCCGAGAAGACCGACACCGGCACCGAAGAAGGCGAAAATCTTGCCCAGCCAGCGCCAGTTTTTGCCCATACCATTTTCGATGTAATAGAACGGTCCGCCAAGTACATGGCCATTTTCATCAATGGTGCGGTACTTGATGGCCAGTACACCCTCTGCGTACTTGGTGGCCATACCGAACAGGGCCGCGATCCACATCCAGAACAGTGCTCCGGCACCGCCGGAAACCAGCGCTGTGGCTACACCGACGATATTGCCGGTACCGATGGTGGCGGACAGGGCGGTACAAAGAGCCGCGAAGCTGCTGACCTCACCGTGGCCTTCATTTTCGTTCTGGAACATGTATTTACAGGCCATGCCCAGCTTGTGGAACTGGATTCCGCGCAGACGGATGGTTAAGAAGATACCGGTTGCGAGAATCAGGACGATCAGGGGAACACCCCATACAAAACCATCCAGCCAGTTCAGAAACGCACTTACTTTACTTAACATAATACTCTCTCTTTCTCCCGTGGGGGTGTTTATATAGAAGCTCTGGGGGAAGAAAACCAGTAGAAAACCGGTTTTTTGTAAACAAAAAAGGAAGTATTCCAGCTGCATCTTCGCAGATGAAAAACTCCCTCTAAAGAGTGTGGAAAGACGGATGCATTGCTGCATCAGACTGCTCTGTCCTTTTGCCTGAGAGATTGGCACATTCTGTGCCGTACACCTTCGGCGCTCCATACATGAGACTCTCCAGAGTTTGCTTCTTGAAGAGAAGCATAGACGATTTACTTTTGAAAAGCAAGTATATTTTAAAAAAACGGGAAAAATTCTTCGGAAAAATACAATTTTATAAAGTACAGCTTGCGGATCTTTATAAAATGTGTATAATGAAAATGATAAATAGTTCAAAAAAGAACAGTTTTATGCTAAAACAAATGACGGGAAAAGAAAAGTACAGAAGGAAGGGGTACACATGCTTCAGGCAACAGAATTTTTGCGTCTCATGCGTTTTATTACTAAATCTCATGAGGCGTGCATCCAGAGCATCTGCAGGGAACACCAGCTTTCCATGATGGAGGCCACCATCATCACCTTTCTGAGAAATAATCCCAGTGTGGATACAGCGGCAGATATCGCGGAGCTGCGGATGCTGTCCAAGGGACAGGTTTCCCAGGCAGTGGAGTCACTGCTCCAAAAAAGGCTGGTGACAAGACAGCCGGATGCCTCAGACCGGCGCCGGATCCATCTCCTGTTATGTGAAAAAAGCATTCCGGTAACAGATTCCATTGATGCGATCCAGCGGCAGTTTCTTGCCGGCATCTTTGATGGATTTTCAGAGAAAGAGATGGAATGCTTTGCCGGTTTTCATGAGCGGATCATGGAAAATGTCCGACGCTTGTCCACAAAAAATGAGAGAAAGAAGGAATGCACATGAATGACGAAAAAGATTTTTTAGGGAAGGAACCCATTGGGAAGCTGTTACGTTCCCTGGCTATTCCGACTATCACCGCGCAGCTTATCAACATGCTTTATAACATTGTAGACCGCATTTACATCGGCCATATTCCAGAGAGCGGAGCCCTGGCTTTGACTGGCGTGGGAGTCTGCATGCCGCTGATCATGATCGTTTCAGCGTTTGCGGCCCTGGTGGGAAGCGGCGGAGCGCCGCGGGCTTCCATCCATATGGGAAAGCAGGATTATGATCAGGCAGAGAAGATTCTCGGCAACTGCTTTACGCTGCAGGTGGTGATCTCGGCTATCCTCACGGCGGTATTGTTCTGCTTTAACCGGAAATTCCTTCTGGCATTTGGAGCAAGTGAAAACACGATTGAATATGCAGTCAGCTACATGAATATTTACTCGCTGGGAACCATTTTTGTGGAACTGACGCTGGGCATGAACATGTTTATCACGGCCCAGGGATTTGCGAAAACCGGCATGCTCTCCGTGCTGATCGGCGCGGTCTGCAACATTGTGCTGGATCCGGTTTTCATTTTCGGAATGCATATGGGCGTACGCGGAGCAGCGCTTGCAACGGTTATTTCCCAGGCCTGTTCCACCATCTGGGTGCTGGCGTTCCTGGCCGGAAAAAAGACTCGTTTGAAAATCCGTCTGCGCAATATGGGCCTGACTCCATCGGTTATCCTGCCGTGTGTAGCGCTGGGCGCGGCAACCTTTGTCATGCAGTCCAGTGAGAGTATTATTTCCATTTGCTTTAACTCATCTCTGTTAAAATACGGCGGTGATATTGCGGTGGGAGCCATGACGATCTTAACCAGTGCCATGCAGTTTGCCATGCTGCCGCTGCAGGGCCTTGGACAGGGTGCGCAGCCGATCATCAGCTATAATTACGGCGCGCGGAACGCAGACCGTGTGAAGGGCGCGTTTCAGCTTCTTTTGAAGGTCAGCCTGATTTATTCCACGCTGATCTGGCTGTTTGTACAGGTGGTTCCGCAGGCATTTGCGGGCATGTTTACCTCGGATGCAGAACTCCTGGCATTTACTTCCAGGGCGCTCCGGATTTATATGGCCTGTGTCTTTATGTTTGGAATTCAGATTGCCTGCCAGATGGCATTTACTTCGATTGGCTTTGCAAAAGAATCCATCATTGTGGCGGTGACCCGGAAATTTATTCTGCTGATTCCGCTCATTTATATTCTGCCGCATGTGCTGACCGGCAACCGGACCTTTGCGGTTTATACGGCAGAGCCGGTGGCAGATTTTCTTGCCGTGACTTTTACAGCCCTGCTGTTTCGAAGACAGTTTAAGAAGGCGATGAAGAGTCTTGCGTAAGGAGCGCAGATGTTGTTTTCTGACCGGAAAACGGTGAAAAGCAGAATCTGTTTTTTCGTAACCAAGTGGCATATTTCGCCAAAAACATGGCGGAATATGCCACTTTTGTAGTTTGGGAAAATAATGCGTGCTATATTGAGTTGCATAGAAAAATGGACAGAGTCAGAGAAAAAAGAAGGGCTGTTTTACAATGGATCTAGGCGAATTCTATAAGAAGCACAAGCAGTATTATTACTGGAAATTAAGCAGAAAAATAAATGGAATGGGACTTGCGTTTCATGCGGAAGATGTAATTCATGATGTCGTTGTGAGCATGATAGCGGATGAGAATTGCCTGGCAAAGTTTGAACATCTTACGGAGCCTGAGGCAAAGGCATATTTTATGGCATGCCTGACACACCGGATGATCGATATCATCCGGCGGGAAAAGCGCCACAGGGAGTATTTGGAAACGGTGGAATGTTACGAGAAAAAGCTGAAAACAGAAAGCTGCAGCGCAGAAACAATCGTAGTGGAACAATTGGATTTTGAGAATAACGTGGCTGGCACACTGCGGCTGCTGAGTACCGAAGAACGGGAACTTTTGCAGCAGGTTTTTGTCCAGAAACTGCCCTATCGGGAGATTGCAAAGCGGAGCTGTCTGCGGGAAAGCGCCATAGCCATGAGGGTGATGAGACTTCGAAAAAAGATCTTAAAAATCTGTCTGAAACGTGGAATCTTGTGCGAAAGACCGGAGAAAAATGCTTCCTGGGCATGAGAATTTCTGCAGAAAAAGAAAAATGGCAACAGGTATGGGCTGAAAAAATTTCATAAAAAAATAAAATTGGGGTCTTGTCAACCGGAAAAACATGTGCTATTATGATGACAATTTTCAGAGGTTCATCTCTGAATCTTAACCATATAAAGGCAGTGAAAGAGACTCTTGCCAGCAGGACTTCGACAGGAAGAGGGCGTCACCGACTGAGAGCGCCGTCAGGTTGGACTCTGGCTCACAGGGAACACTCCGGAGCCGGTATTTCGAAAGACATGGATATGCAAAAAGCAGGTCGTGTCCGTAGGGGTATCCGTCAGGCACACGTTACGTGTCTTAAAGAGTGGAGACGCTTTTGCTCAAAGGGGAGCAGGAGGCAGGTCTCAATGCGGGTGGTACCGCGGAACATAACAAGAGTATAGTGTCCCGTCCCGGAATATGTAACCGTATTCCGTGGACGGGATTTTTGTATTTATTCCCGAAAAGTCCTGGAATATGAAAAACTTCACATTCAGGTAAGGAGAGAGCAGCATGGAATTTTTAACAGGTGTCAAGGAGAAGGAAACAACCAGTGTCAGTGAGATTTTAAGCGGGGATTATGTAGGAAAAACCGTAAAAATGAACGGTGCGGTTCACAACATCCGCGATATGGGAGAGTTTGCATTTGTAATTCTCAGAAAGGCAGAAGGCCTGGTGCAGTGCGTGTATGAAGAGGGAAAAACGGAGTTTGATTTAAAGAATCTGAAAGAAGAATCTGCCGTGGAAGTCACTGGTGTGGTAGGGCTGGAAGAGCGTGCGCCCCAGGACTTTGAGCTTCGTCTTACCGGCATCCGGGTGCTGTCTGAGCCGGCAGAAACCATGCCGATTGCCATCAACAAATGGAAAATGAATACCTCTCTGGAGACGAGACTGAGCCTTCGCCCGGTATCCTTAAGAAATGTCCGGGAGCGCGCAAAATTCAAAATTCAGGAAGGCATTGTAAGAGGCTTTCGGGAGTTTTTATCCTCCCAGGGCTTTACAGAGGTTCATACTCCGAAGATCGTATCCCGCGGCGCAGAGGGCGGAGCGAATGTCTTTAAATTAAACTATTTCAACAAAAAAGCAGAGCTGGGACAGAGCCCCCAGTTCTACAAGCAGATGATGGTAGGCGTGTTTGACCGCGTATTTGAGGTGGCTCCGGTATTCCGTGCCGAGAAGCACAATACCACCCGTCATTTAAATGAGTATATTGGCCTGGACTTTGAGATGGGCTACATCGACAGCTTTGAGGATGTCATGGCCATGGAGACCGGTTTCCTTAAATACACCATGGAGCTGTTAAAATCAGAGTACAAAAAGGAACTGGATATGCTTGGCATCGATCTTCCTTCCATCAGCCAGATCCCACACGTGCGCTTTGCTGAGGCGAAACAGCTGGTATCGGAAAAATACAACCGGAAGATCCGTAACCCATTCGATCTGGAGCCGGAGGAGGAAGTGCTGATCGGCCGCTATTTCAAGGAAGAGTACGACAGTGACTTTGTATTTGTTACGCATTATCCGTCCAAAAAGAGACCGTTTTATGCTATGGATGACCCGGAAGATACCAGTGTTACCTTAAGCTTTGACCTGCTTTACAAGGGGCTGGAAATCACCACCGGCGGTCAGCGAATCCATGATTACCAGATGATCCTGGAAAAGATGGAAAAGCGCGGAATGGATCCGGAGGATATCAAGGATTACCTGATGATCTTCAAATATGGCATGCCGCCGCATGGTGGCCTGGGAATCGGCCTGGAGCGCCTGACCATGCGCCTGTTAGACGAGCAGAACGTCCGCGAGACTTCGTTATTCCCGCGTGATGTGACCAGACTGGAACCGTAAACTAGGAGTTGGAGGAGAAAAATCATGGCAAATATCATCAGTGATGAGACCATTGAATATGTAGGAATTCTGGCGAAGCTGGAACTCTCAGATGAGGAAAAAGAGGCGGCCAAGAAGGATATGGGCCGGATGTTAGACTATATTGACAAGTTAAATGAACTGGATACCAGTGGGGTAGAGCCTATGTCCCATGTTTTTCCGATGACCAATGTATTCAGGGAAGATGTGGTGACCAACGGGGATGAGCGGGACAAAATCCTGCTGAATGCGCCGGAGCAGAAGGATGGAGCCTTCAAGGTTCCGAAGACTGTGGAATAAGTGAAAAGAAAACGAAAAACTGTGGAGAATTCGGATGGATTCCGGAAAGGCTGTGGAAAACAGCCAGTATGACAGATATGAATGGAGGAAACAACGTGAGTATCCTGGATTTAACAGCGGTAGCGCTTGGAAAAAAGATCAAAGACGGTGAGATCACGGCCGTGGAAGCCACAAAGGCAGCCCTGGCCCAGATCAAGACTCTGGAGCCGGTTTTAAACTGCTATGTGACCGTAGATGAAGAGGGCGCTTTAAAACGCGCCGAAGAAGTACAGAAGCAGATTGAAGACGGAACCCTGACCGGTCCTCTGGCCGGTGTTCCGGTGGCGATCAAAGATAATATGTGTACGGAGGGACTGCTGACAACCTGCAGCTCCAAAATTCTTGATAATTTTAAACCGACCTATACGGCAGAAGCAGTCAGAAATCTGGAAGCAGCAGGAGCCATTATCCTGGGAAAAACCAACATGGATGAGTTCGCCATGGGAAGCACCACCGAGACTTCCGCTTACGGCGAGACGAAAAACCCCTGGAACCCGGAGCATGTGCCGGGCGGTTCCTCTGGCGGTTCCTGCGCGGCAGTGGCAGCCAATGAATGCTTCTTTGCTCTGGGTTCCGACACCGGCGGTTCCATCCGCCAGCCTAGCTCTTTCTGCGGTGTTACCGGCATCAAGCCGACCTACGGAACTGTTTCCCGTTACGGCCTGATCGCTTATGGTTCTTCCCTGGACCAGATCGGACCGGTGGCGAAGGATGTGACTGACTGCGCTACCATTCTGGAGGCCATTGCTTCCTATGATAAAAAAGACAGCACCTCCATGAAACGTGAGGACTGTGATTTTACCTCTGCCCTGGTGGACGATGTAAAGGGCATGCGCATCGGTATTCCGCGCGACTATTTTGGCGAGGGTCTTGACCCGGAAGTAAAGGATGCCATTTTGAAGGCAGCAAAGGTTCTGGAGGAGAAGGGAGCCGTTGTAGAGGAGTTTGACTTAAGCCTGGTAGAATACGCAATTCCAGCTTACTATGTTATTGCTTCCGCAGAGGCAAGCTCCAACTTATCCCGTTTCGACGGCGTAAAGTACGGATACCGGACGAAGGAATACGAGGGTCTTCATAATATGTACAAGAAGAGCCGTTCCGAGGGCTTCGGCCCGGAGGTAAAGCGCCGTATCATGCTGGGCTCCTTCGTGCTGAGCAGCGGTTACTACGATGCTTACTATTTAAAGGCACTCCGTACCAAGGCACTCATCAAGAAAGCCTTCGATCAGGCCTTTGAGAAATACGACGTCATTTTAGGACCGGCTGCCCCGGCTACTGCGCCGAAGCTGGGCGAGTCCTTAAGTGATCCGCTCCAGATGTATCTGGGCGATATCTATACGATTTCCGTAAATCTGGCAGGCCTTCCGGGCATGACGGTTCCGTGCGGAAAAGATAAAAAGGGGCTTCCCATCGGCCTGCAGCTGATCGGTGATTGCTTCAAAGAGAAAAATATCATCCGCGCAGGCTATGCTTACGAGTGCAGCAGAACCTACGAAGCGCCGGAACTGGCAAAACAGGCAGAAAAGGAGGCACAGTAACATGAGCAAACAGTATGAGACCGTCATTGGTCTGGAGGTTCACGTAGAACTGGCCACCAAAACCAAAATTTTCTGCGGCTGTTCCACCGAGTTTGGCGGAGCACCGAATACCCACACCTGCCCGGTCTGCACCGGTATGCCGGGTTCCCTTCCGGTCCTGAACAAGCAAGTGGTAGAATATGCGCTGGCGGTAGGACTTGCCACCAACTGCGGCATCAACCAGTACTGTAAATTTGACCGGAAAAACTACTTCTATCCGGATAACCCGCAGAACTACCAGATTTCCCAGTTGTATCTGCCAATCTGCCACGACGGCTGGATAGAGATCGACACCGCAGCAGGCAAAAAGAAAATCGGCATTCATGAGATCCACATGGAGGAGGATGCCGGAAAGCTGGTTCATGACGAGTGGGAGGACTGCTCCCTGGTGGACTACAACCGAAGCGGTGTGCCGCTGATCGAGATCGTATCCGAGCCGGATATGCGAAGCGCCGATGAAGTCATTGCCTACCTGGAGAAGCTTCGTCTGATCATCCAGTATCTGGGTGTCTCTGACTGCAAGCTGCAGGAGGGCTCCATGCGTGCAGATGTCAACCTGTCCGTCCGCGAGGTGGGCGCACCGGAGTTTGGCACGAGAACCGAGATGAAGAACTTAAACTCCTTCAAGGCCATTGCCCGTGCCATTGAGGGCGAGCGCGTCCGTCAGATCGAGCTGATCGAGGATGGCAAAAAGGTCATCCAGGAAACCCGCCGCTGGGATGACAACAAGGAATCCTCCCATGCAATGCGTTCCAAGGAGGATGCGCAGGATTACCGTTACTTCCCGGATCCGGATCTGGTTCCGGTATGGATTTCGGATGAGTGGATCGAGCGGGTGAAGGCAGCGCAGCCGGAGCTCCGCACCGAGAAGTTGGCACGCTATGAGAGTGAGTACGGACTGCCGCAGTACGATGCGGAAATCCTGACCGGCTCCAAGCATCTGGCTGATGTATTTGAGCAGACCGTGGCAATCTGCGGCAAGCCGAAGGAAGTTTCTAACTGGCTTATGACGGAGGCCATGCGCCTGTTAAAAGAGCAGGAGCAGGAGCCGGAAGACATGAAGTTTTCTCCGGAGAATCTGGCAAAGCTCATCAGCCTGGTAGAGAAGAACGTTATTAACCGTACTGTTGCGAAGGATGTGTTTGAGGCTGTGTTTAAGGAAGATGTGGATCCGGAAGGTTACGTTGAGGAACACGGCTTAAAGGTGGTAAATGATACCGATGCGCTGACAAAGACCATCGAGGAGCTTCTGGAGAAGAACCCGCAGTCTGTTGCAGATTTCAAGGCCGGAAAAGAGAAAGCCATGGGCTTTATTGTAGGTCAGACCATGCGTGCCATGAAGGGCAAGGCAGACCCGGCTGTGGTAAATCAGCTGGTAAGAGAACTCATGTCCCGGTAAAAAAGACAGTTTTCACTCAGATGTCTTTGCAGGGAAACCAGAGACAGAAATAGAATAGATATTCTGTTAAATTTGTGAAAAATGCGATTGTAATACCGCTATATTTCGTGTAGAATGGAATGCAAACCAAGAACCCCGGGTGTCAGCGCCTGGGTGAAGAAAGGGAGTACACAGCTGATGAGGAGGAAAAAGAAGATGCAGCCATATGCAGAGATGAGCACAGAGGAACTGCAGGAGCTCAGAAAGCAGCTTTCTGCCCAGTACAAAGAGTTTCAGGGAAAGGATTTAAGACTGGACATGTCCAGAGGTAAGCCAAGTGTAGAGCAGCTGGATCTTTCCATGGGAATGATGGATGTATTAAGCAGCAGCGATGACTTAACCTGCGAAGACGGAACCGACTGCCGCAACTACGGTGTCCTGACCGGAATCAAGGAAGCCAAAGAGCTGATCGGAGACATGATGGAGGTAGCTCCGGATTACATCATCATTTACGGCAATTCCAGCCTGAATGTTATGTTTGATACCGTGTCCCGCTCCATGACTCACGGTGTAATGGGATGTACTCCGTGGTGCAAATTAGATAAAGTGAAGTTCCTTTGCCCGGTACCGGGTTATGATCGTCATTTTGCTATTACCCAGTATTTCGGCATTGAGATGATCAATGTTCCGATGACTCCGGATGGCCCGGACATGGATATGGTGGAAAGACTTGTGGCAGAGGATGACAGCATCAAGGGTATCTGGTGCGTGCCGAAGTATTCCAATCCGACCGGAACCAGCTATTCCGATGAGACCGTCCGCCGTTTTGCAAGACTGAAACCGGCAGCTCCGGATTTCCGTATCTACTGGGACAACGCATACGGTGTTCATCACTTATACGACCACGATCAGGACCACCTGATCGAGATTCTGGCAGAGTGTAAGCGCGCAGGCAACCCGGATATGGTTTACAAGTTCGCTTCCACCTCCAAAATCAGCTTCCCGGGTTCTGGTATTGCGGCTATCGCAACCTCCCGCAATAACCTGGAGGACATTGAGAAACAGTTAAAATTCCAGACCATCGGTCATGATAAAGTAAACCAGTTGCGTCATGTCCGTTATTTCAAAGATATTCACGGTATGGTAGAGCATATGCGCAAGCATGCAGATATCCTGCGGCCGAAGTTTGAGGCAGTCATTGATACACTGGATCGTGAGCTCGGTGGCCTCGGTATCGGAACATGGACCAAGCCAAAGGGAGGCTACTTTATCGCCTTCGATTCCCTGGACGGCTGTGCAAAGGCTATTGTAGCGCGCTGTAAGAAAGCCGGTCTGGTTATGACCGGTGCCGGAGCAACCTATCCGTACGGCAAAGACCCGCATGATACCAATATCCGAATCGCACCGTCCTATCCGCCGCTGAGTGATCTGATCCTGGCAATGGATCTGTTCGCGCTGTGCACGAAGATCGTAAGTATTGATAAGATCCTGAAAGACCGGGCAGAGGCACAGGAAGCACCGGAGCAGGCATAACGTGTTCTAAAAAAACAAAATAGAAAAGAAAAAATCCATGCTGTTTGCGTGTAAACGTAAGAAGCATGGATTTTTTTCGTTATTTCTATTTTGCCGACTTTACTGCGTTCTGGATTGCCTCTGCCATAACTTCTGCTGCCAGTGTTCCGGCAACATTTAAGTCTGCTTCTACGGTTCCAATAGAGGCGGCATAGATGGAATCACCGTCGGCCATGGTGCCTACCGGGTTGATGCAGCGCGCGTAGCCGCTGCGGGCCATGGAAGCAATTTTGCTTAATTCTGCTTTGGAAAACGCGCCGTTGGTGATAATGGCACCGATGGTGGTGTTGGTTTTGCTGTTTGGATCGTGTTGGAACTGGTCGGTTCTCTGGCTGAATTTGTAAAGCTCTTCCAGGGTATCAAAGAATCCGCTGCCATCCGGTTTTCTTGGACCGGCAATTTTTTCGCCGGTAGCCGGATTATAAACATCGCCGAAGGCATTTAAGATTACAACTGCGGCAATCTTTAAGTCACCGATGGAGACTGCATACATGCCGAGACCGGTTTTGGTGGCTTTGTCGCGGCCATAGATTTTGCCAACACTGGCGCCGGTGCCTCCGCCTAAGATGCCGGATACCGGATGCGGGTGTTCTGCATCCTGGCAGGCAGCATAACCCATAGCAGCATCCGGGCGGATATCAGAACGTCCAATACTCAGGTCGTAGATACAGGACTGGCAGACTAACGGAACCTTCGCAAATCCGGTTTCATAACCAATACCGTGTTCTTCCAGATAGCGCATGACTCCGTCACTGGCAGCCAGGCCGAAGGCAGAGCCGCCGGAGAGTACAATGGCATTGAGCGGATTGTCGGCGGTGATGGGGGATGTGAGTGGAGTTTCCCGGGAAGCAGGCCCACCTCCGCTGATATCAATACCGGCTTTTGCACCGTGGTCGAAGAGCAGAACCGTCACACCGGTCATGGCCTCATAATCCTGGGCGTTGCCGATGCGAAGACCCTCAAGATCAGTAATGGGAATTTCTCTGACAGAGTCGAATAATTTCATGATGAACCCTCCATGTTTGAAATAGTTAAGCCGCAGGGATCCTGCGGCTTATGAAATCGTGTTTCTTCTATTATATATAGCCCGTTTTTACTGACGGAATGCTGCAGCCAGTGCGCGGGATACGGCGCTGCCCAGAATGGTGCAGGCAACTGCCTCAATCGCACCCTGAACACCGACAAACAGAATCACGAAAATAAGCGGATTCGTTGCGCCGAGCTTGGTAACGAGGCCCTGGATATACTCCGTATTATAGAAAAAGAGAACCAGAGAACTCATGAAAAACAGAGTGTTTAACAACGGGCAGGACAGGCTTGCCACGATGAATGCACCGTTTTTGGAAAATTTCTTTACCAGCTGGAAAATCAGACCGCAGATCCATCCTTCAAGGATTCGCGGAACCAGGCAGGTAAATAACAGGCCGAACGGATTGATCTGCAGAAGCGCTGCGCTGAATGCAGAGCCGCCGGTTAATGCCATAACTACGCTGGTCAGGCCAAAGGCTGCGCCGCAGATGGCACCGGCTGTCGGTCCAAGAATGATGGCGCCGACGGCAACCGGAACGGTTAAAAAGGTGATGGTAAGTCCCGGAGTACGTAAGTAACCGAGCGGTGAGAAGGCCATAACGAAGATAATCGCTACCATAAGGGCCAGCTTCACCATGAATGAAGTCCGGGTGTGTGAAAGTTCTGAACTGATTGGATTCCTTGTTGCTGTTTTCATTGTTTTCTCCTTCTTTCGCTGATAAAACGGCATGATCTGCTGCGCACAAAGGCAGCCGGACCGGTGTCCCCCTGTTTTTCAGCATTTTGATATTGAGTGGGGATACAATGAACGGAATCTTAAGAAAGGCAGACGGACCTGGCAGAAGTATCAAGATACTGCTCCCTGAGAAATGTCGCTGACAGAGTAAATTGTTGCAGCCGGAATGGTCTGCACGGGTTCTGTCTGGACAGATTATGAAAGGGCGCAGAAGACTGCGTCCGAACTGAGATTTGATACATTTTCCTAAGAATAACGTTCAACCCTACTATAACACAAATCTTCCAAACAGCAAGTGTTTCTGAAGATACATAGGAATTTTTTTTATTTTATGCTATACTGGAATCGTATTTGTGCTAATTTGGAAGAAACTGGATGGATCAGTGCCGGGCTTCTGACAGAAAAGGTGAATGCGGAAAGAGAGGAAAATGATATGAAGAAAACAATGACAATGCTCCTGGCGTGTGCCATAACTGCGGCATCTCTGGCTGGATGCTCCGGTGCAGACAAGACTCAGACAGCGGCAGAGAAGGAAACTGTGGAGGAGACAACCGCAGCAGAGACAGCGGCAGAAACCGCATCGGAAAAAGAGACTTCTGAGGCAGTAAAGCCAGACTCAGCTACAGAGCCTCTTCGCGTTGGTTCCCTGAAGGGGCCTACCACCATAGGACTGGTTTCCCTGATGGACAAGGCTTCAAACGGGGAATCGGAGGGGGCTTATGAGTTTACAATGGCAGCAGATGCTTCTGAACTTGCGGCACAGGTGGTTTCCGGTGATCTGGATATTGCGCTTGTTCCGGCCAATCTGGCCAGTGTGCTGTACCAGAAAACAAAACAGGGCATTGAGGTCATTGATATCAATACACTGGGTGTGCTTTATGTGGTTTCTGCGGATGATTCCATCCACAATATCGGGGATCTGAAGGGAAAAACGCTGTATATGACCGGAAAGGGAACTACGCCGGATTATGTGCTGCAGTATCTTTTAAAGGCCAACAGCCTGAGTACCGATGATGTGACGATTGAATATAAGTCTGAGGCCACTGAGGTTGCTGCGGTATTAAAGGAACAGGAAGATGCTATTGGTCTTTTGCCACAGCCCTTTGTGACTGCCGCTATGGCGCAGAATGAGAATTTAAAAATGGTGCTGGATCTGACAGAGGAGTGGGATAAGACCCAGCCGGAAAATGGCAGCTCCCTGGTTACCGGTGTTACAGTATGCCGTAAAGAGGTTCTGGAACAGAATCCGGAGGCAGCAGAGATGTTTGTGAAGGAGCATGGAGAATCCGCTGAATGGGTCAATGCCAATGTGACCGATGCCGCAGAGCTGGTAGCAGCGGCAGGAATCATCGAGAAGGCTCCGATCGCTGCAAAAGCGATTCCGTACTGCAGCATTGTCTGCATTGATGGTGAAGATATGAAGACCAGACTGTCTGGTTATCTGGAGGCTCTGTATGAGATGGATCCGTCTGCTGTAGGCGGACAGATGCCGGATGATGGTTTCTATTATCTGCATGAGTAGGTTGAGAAAGCCGTTTATCATCTGTCTATGGCTGGCATTCTGGCAGACTGCAGCTGTGCTGGTCCACAATTCCATTATGCTGGTGGGGCCTTTTGAGGCCCTGCAGGCATTGTGGTCACTGCTTCCGTCCTCGGATTTCTGGCGCTCTGTTGCCGGCTCCTTTGGACGCATCAGTACCGGCTTCCTGCTTGCATTTGCAGCTGGAATACTGCTTGGAAGCCTTGCATACACAGCTCCACTGCTGGAAGAAATTCTGGAGCCCTTCATGCTGTTTCTCAAGGCAGTTCCGGTAGCCTCCTTCGTGATTCTCGTCCTGATCTGGGCCGGTTCCAGAAACCTCTCCGTGGTAATATCGTTTCTGGTAGTATTGCCGGTGATCTATGTCAATACCTTGGCCGGATTGCAAAGTACAGATCGGAAGCTTCTGGAAATGGCCGTGGTGTTCCGGATGCTGGTCTGGCGGAAAATACGCTTTATCTATCTTCCGGCGCTGGTGCCATATCTGGTAAGCGGATGCCGCATTGCCCTTGGCATGAGCTGGAAATCCGGCGCGGCAGCAGAGGTGATCGGTCTGCCGGAGCACTCCATCGGCGAACACCTGTATATGGCGAAGATTTATCTGGAAACGGCCGATCTGTTTGCCTGGACTCTGGTGATCATTCTGGTGAGCGCTGTGTTTGAGCAGATGGTGCTGTTCCTGATTTCCAGGCTTTGTCCGCAGAGAGGAGAGACGACACATGAAACTGCAGATTTGTGACCTGTGTAAACAATTTGATGATGTTCCGGTGCTGGATCATGTTTCCATGGAGCTGGAGAGCGGACATATTTACTGTCTCACGGCACCATCCGGGAAAGGGAAGACCACACTGTTTCGCATTCTGATGGGGCTGGAAACGGCAGACAGCGGCCAGCTTTATATGGAGCGGGTACCGATCGGAGTGGTTTTTCAGGAGGACCGCCTGTGCGAGACATTTTCCGCAGTGGATAATGTCCTCATGACATCCCCTTCATCTGTGAGTCGTGCAGAAGCGAGGAGAGAGCTTATGGAGCTTTTGCCGGAGGAGGTGCTGGACCGGCCTGTAGCTACCTTGAGCGGCGGGCAGAAACGCCGCGTGGCTATCTGCCGTGCCCTTTGCGCCTCGTCCGAACTTCTGATCCTGGATGAGCCGTTTACCGGTCTGGATGCAGGAACAAAGGCAGATGTAATCCGCTATTTACAAAAAAAGAGTGCCGGGAAGCTTACGCTTCTCAGCACACATCAGGAAGAAGATATTTTAGCTCTGGATGGGATTCGGATCACGATATAATCTGGTGCTTAGTATGCGATGATTTCGTAGCCGTCCTCCGTAACCAGAACCTGGATCTCCCACTGTGCAGATGGTTTGCCATCCTCCGTGTATACAGTCCAGTCATCATCTGCGTCAACGAAGACATCCGGTTTCCCCATGTTTACCATCGGCTCGATGGTAAACATCATGCCAGGGACCATAAGCATTTCCGTTCCGCGTTCGGATACATAGCTGACCCACGGCTCCTCATGGAACTGGAGGCCTACACCATGACCGCCGATCTCGCGCACTACGCTGTAACCGTTCTCACGGACAAAATCGTGGATCGCCGCGCCCATGTCACCCAGGAAGTTCCACGGCTTAACTTCTTTCAGGCCGACCTCAATACTCTGTCTGGTAATCTCCACCAGCCGTTTTTTCTCCGGAGAAATATCGCCAATGCAGAACATGCGGGAAGAATCGGAGTAATAGCCATCTAAGATGGTAGAGCAGTCTACGTTGATGATGTCGCCGTCCTGCAGTACGCGTTCTGGATCCGGGATGCCATGGCAGACGACCTCATTGATGGAAGTGCAGACGCTTTTTGGGAAACCATCAAAGTTTAACGGAGCCGGGATGGCACCGCGTTTTGTGGTTTCATCGTAAACCCACTGGTCAATCTCATCGGTGGTAACACCGGCTTTGATATGCTCAGCTACATAATCCAGGACTGCGATGTTGACCCGGGCACTGGCCTTGATTTTCTCAATCTGCTCCGGAGTTTTGATCATATTGTGCTCCGGCACGATGCAGCCCTTGTTCTCGTACATTTTCAGTTTTTCATCAAAATCATAGTGGCATTTTTTGTATTTGAGCCCGCTGCCGCACCAGCAGGGACTGTTTCTGTCAATCATATGCATGGGGAACCCTCTTTTCCTATATTTAATCTCTGTTATCAAGCGTAGCATGGAAAAAAAGTTTGTCAAGAGAAAATCCTGCTTTTGAGAAATAACAATTTAAGAATAGTTGCGAAAGGTCCGAAGCAGGCCGGGGTGGTATCCCGCTGCGCAAAATATAAGTGCTGTGTTCGGACGATGTGGCTGACAGCCGTTTGCGGATAGTCGGACAAGATGTCCGCCTCCCGAAAACGTCAGTCGCCACATAGCCGGACACGTTGCACTTCTATT
>ERZ791773.432-NODE-432-length-17402-cov-6.904479_pt1 | contig 17402 bp, 15 predicted proteins | sample MGYA00509948_ERZ791773 | MGnify/ENA primary metagenome ERZ791773 (study PRJEB30046, sample SAMN00791987) | human gut metagenome | study: EMG produced TPA metagenomics assembly of the A metagenome-wide association study of gut microbiota in type 2... | reverse complement strand
ACGGTAAAACCTCCTTATCAAAAATAGGATACGCCTCCCGCATATCGTGGGGAAATGCAAGAGGGCAGCACCTAAACGATGCCTCCCTTTTACCTTTTGTGTGGATATAAGCCTATCCGCCAATCCATCCGTCGATTTGACGGAAAATGGGCGTAGAAAAAGGACAGTCGATTTCTCGGCTGCCCTTTCGATATGAAGATAGCTCATTCAGTTTGCGGCAGGGTCTTGTTCTGATACTTCTTCAGCAGAAGTTTGGTTATTGGGGAGCGGGTCATACCCGTCTGGGTTTCCGTCGAGGTCTGTGCTATGATAGTTTTCATACAACCAGTATTTCCCGCCAATCCCAACGACGATGTTTTCGCCATATTGATAAACTTCTGAGCCAACAATAGGGTGATTTGCCTGGAAGTTTTCCTTGGGTATACCGTCCAAATAATTACCTGCGTCATTTGTGCCTTGGAAGTTGGTAACATCACTTTCGATGACGCCTAAATAAACAAAATCGTCTTTCAATTCGTTGAACGATGTTTGCGAAGTGGACTGCTTATACAAGGTGTCATTAACATAAATCATCGGTGCCGCGTCTGCTATACCCGGAGTAGTAACACTATCGTTGTTGTGGAGAAAAAGGGGAATTGCCACAACGCATACTAAAACCAAACAAGCTGCAATAGCTCCCCATTTAGCCCAGATGGGCTTCTTTGCTTTTTGATATACCCTTGCCTCGCTGACATATTTCTCGTTGATATCGCCGAGGACTTCATACAGTTTTTCGTTAGTCATAGTTCAAAGCCCCTTTCTAAAAGGTAGTTGTGTAGTTTAAGGCGGAGGCGGTTAAGGGTCATTGATACTGCCCCATCATTCATGCCGTGCCGGACAGCAATTTCTGAAATGCTATCGGTGTACCAGTATCGGCTGATAAAAATACTTCTTTTCTCTGGAGAAAGACTATCCAGAAATGTATCAATGGCTTTCGTGAGTTCCTTTTGGTCAAATGCCTGTTCAACCTCATCCTTGCCAGATACCAGGTCTGAAAGTTCCTCCAAAACCACAGGCAACTCTCCACCACCTCGTTTGTCGGCAGTGTTATGCTTGTATCGGTTAAACGATAAGTTGCGGACTATTTTCCCAAGGAATGTAGATAGAATGCTCGGCCTATGCGGTGGCATGGAGTTCCATGCGTTCAAGTATGTATCGTTCACGCATTCCTCTGTGTCCTCATGGTTGCCCAGTATGTTCTTGGCAATCGAGGTACAGTAGCTTTCATACTTGTCTGCTGTTGCGGGGATTGCCTGCTCATTCCTATCCCAGTATAACTGGACTATATTTGCGTCATCCATCAGTGTTCACCTCACTTTCAAACTTACCCTTTCACCTATATACACAACTTTTGAACTCAAATCTCACATATTTTTTCAAATATTTTTCTATCCCATAATACCACAATGTTCTACAATTTGGGCATGAAAAGATAATTTGGAAAATTGCATTGACCTTGCATCGGATGAGGCAATGAATATTGTTTGGGACTTGACACAAACTGCAAAAGAGGATGTAGATGAGTTAATTGAAGATTTACAAAAATTTTGCAAAATATACTCGTCTATAATAGAAAAATTGCGAGAGAAAGAAATCAAAAAGGTCAGTTCTGAAATCGACAACACATAACCAGATTATATCGAAAAAATATTTTATGCAAAAATAAAAGACGGGAGTACAGCCGATCGGACAAACCGAAAAGCTGTACTCCCGTTTTGTGTATCAGAAAGTGTTTGAAATCGAGCCATTTTCTCTATGTGCCAGCAAGCAGACCGACACATGAGAAATCATAAAGGCTCTCTTTGAAAGTACGGATACAGGGAATTATTCTGCGGTTTTTCTACCCTTATCCTCACAAATTTTAGATCGTTTGGAACTGTAATGCGGACAAGCGACCAGACACGCCCGGAAACTCTGCTTGCAGCCGTGAACACATTTTTTACAGATATGGTTATACTGCCGCCTGCCGTTCTCACCCAGGAAGAACGCCCATTCCAGCCTCCACTTCTTGCTTCGGCTCATAGGCAGTCGTGCTCCGGCACATCACGGCCGGGCTTTTTGACCTCCTGGGGCTTATGCTCGGCACATTCCCGTTTGGCGTCCTCCAACCGCTCACGGATGGAAGACTTCTCTGGCGTTGTCCGCTCTGCATACCCCTGGGCTTTTTCCAATTCTTCGCCGCGTCTGCCGTTGTTGATAACGCCGTCGATCATGCCGTAGTCATCCTCCAGCGTCATTTCAGCGGTGCGGAGAGGATTGTCCTTTTCCGGCTGTTCCGCTGCCACGGCAAAGGCCCGTGTGCCGTTTCCCATGATAAGATACTTTCCATCATCGGAAATATGGTGGACGCCGTAACCGGCCGCCTCCATCTGTTCCCGGCTCATGGCGGTCACATAGAAGCTGCCCCTGGGCGTCCGGATGCACTCGCCGGTTTCCAGATCGTCCGGGGTAAGCTCCGGCTGCCGTTCCCGCAAAAACTCCGGCACTTCGGAAAAGCCCACCCTATCGCAATAATGGGCGGTATCCTTCCCGTCCTGATGCAGCACTACGATATCCGATACGGACAGGGAGTGCCCGGTGAAGTCTGCCGGGCGGTCCACATTGAACCGGGTATAAATGCTTTCCAGATCATTCTTCTCCGTCAGCGGTGCCGTATAAATCAGCTCATAATTTTCCGGCTTCACAGAAAGACCGTTGCGGTGGATACTGTCCAGCGGCTCGAAACGATAGTCCAGCGTTTCATTGCCGCCTTTGAGCTGATAAATGGAAAAGCTGTTTTCCGCAGCCTGATCCTGAACGGCCTGATTCTGAACGGCCTGGGCCTGTGCCACGATATCCGCCGGAGTCTGCACATAGGCGGCTGCCGCTGCCGCATACTCCCGTTCCGCTCTTTCCGCAGCAGCCAGCATTTCATCCACGCGGGATTTAGCAGGGTCCTCCAAAGCGGCCTTGACCTCCGCCATGTCAAAGTCAAGAAATTCCTCATAGCCCGTGGCGTCCTTGAATTTTTCGATCTCCGAAGGAAGATAGTCCTTCTGCGTCTGCCCCAGCGCCGCCAGCTTTTCATCCAAAGCGGAAATGCGTCCGGCCATCAGATTTTCGTAAAGTTTCTCCTTTGCAGCATGCGCCTCCGGGTGCTCCGCCGCATACTGCGGATCGTTCTGACGGAAAAACTCGTCCATGTCAAAGGCGATATCCATAGCCCACTCGGATTTTTCTTCTTCGGGAAGGTCGTCCTTAAAAGTCATCACCCGGTACTCGTCGGGGATACTGCCGCGCTCACCGTCGTAATACTCATGGAAACTGTCACCCGTATCACGCACATAGCCCTGATCCGTGAAGGTGCCGTTTTCCTCCAACGCCACATCCCGGCCATAGGCTTCATAGTCGATATAGTTCTGCAGGTGGGCGGGAACTTTTGAAACCTCCAGTTCTTCGAGGTAATAACGCCCCAGATTGTCATAATCCTCGATATTGGGGTAAATCTCATAACAATCCAGATTCTCGGTGAGGTTGATGATTTCCTGCAGGCTGCTGGTATAGTCGCCGATCTCCATAGCGGCCTGGAACTTCGCATAGTCGCTCTGGTCCATTTCATCCAGCTTCGACGCCAGATAATTCAGCTCGTCCAGATTCTCATATTCACCCAGCTTACTGTAAAGACCGTCCACATAGCAGTCATAGTCCGTGATGAACCATTCTTCATAGGGCTGGCCGAAGTCATCCTTCTGGCCGATCCCGATCCGCTTGAACACTTCCTTCAATTCTTCGGCGGTGGTGGGAAACTTCACCCACTCGCCCACAAGCTCGCCCTCATTGTACTTCCCAAGATTGGTGATAAAGGCGGCAAAGGGATAATCCTTGTCGTGATCGTAATATGGCATATCAGCACCTCCTTACAGTTCCGGCGCAGACTTTTCCTTATGGGGCTGCACCTTGTTTTTCTCCGCACATTCCTTTTTGCCCTGTTCCAGCCGTTCCCGGATGGAGGGCTTTTTCTCCGGCTCCGCAGGGCGTTCATGATTCCACTCGTCGCCGGAGAGAGAAATGTATCCGTGTTCCGTAAAATGGCCCTGTTCCTCCTGCATGGCGTACTTGCCAAACGGAACAGGGTCGATTGCTTTCAGAAGTTCCGGGGGCAGCAGCATATCCATGTGCTGTGCCAGATACCGCCACCCCAGATCGTTCAGATTGTGGATATTGGGCTCAAATACGAAATAGTCGATGTTTGCCGCAAACTCCTTGAACTGCTCCGGCGCTGTCAGCTTGAAAGGCGATGCCTGCACTGTCGCCAGCAGTTTCCGGTCCTCCGGGGAGAGGGCAGCCACCGCCGCCCTCACTTCGGGTAAATGTTCTAAAGTCTTATTTTCTGCCATTGACACCTTCCTTTCTTTTCGGAAATTCCAGCTTGAAATTGATATACTTGCCGCCTGTGTCATCCAGGATCACCGCAGCGTCATAAGCAGCATGTTTCTTTTCAGACCACATTCCCTTGACATTAGTACGCCCCTTTTTCAGAAGGTCCGCTGCCATCTTCTTTGTCAGCTCTTTCTTGCGGCTCGTCCAGAAGCGGTCATTTTTCCAGAGGACAAAACCGCAGGAACGATCCGAACACGCAAAGTTTTTCTTGCCCTCATAGACCGGCTGGCCGCAGCGGGGGCAGGTACCGATCACTTCCTTCTCCGGGGCAAACAGCTTTTTTCCATCCTCGGAAATGCAGGAATAGGTGGATACGATCTCTTGAACCATCGTGCGGATACCGTCCATGAAGGTATCCGGGTCAGCGCCGCCCTTTGCGATCTCCGTCAATTTCTGTTCCCATTCCGCTGTCAGCATGGGAGAGGTCAGCGGCTCCGGCAAGACCGTGACAAGGTTGATACCGGCTTTTGTGGGGATCAAGCTCTTGCCCTTGCGTTCCACAAATCCGGCTGCTACCAGCTTTTCGATGATAGCCGCCCTGGTCGCAGGCGTGCCAAGACCTTTTCGCTCCGCCTCATCGGGAATATCATCCTTGCCTGCGTTCTCCATAGCGGACAGGAGGGTATCTTCGGAGTAGGGCTTCGGCGGCTGGGTAAAATGCTCGGTGACGGAAACCTCCGCACCGTCAAAAGTCTGCCCTTCGGTGAAGTCCGGGAGCGTGCCGCCGTCCCCGTCCGCAGGCTTTTCCTTCAGGAAGGCGCGGAAAATACGGTCGATCTCCCGCCAGCCTTCGGAAAGAATACGCTTGCCTTTCGCGGTGAAGGAATGGCCGCAGCAGTCGAAAGTTACCGTGACCGCCTCATACACATACGGCTCCGCCGATGCACACAGCAGCTTGCAGCAGACCAGCAGGAACAAATTGCGCTCGCCCAGAGGCAGAGCCTTGATATCTGCTTTTTCAATCTCCATTGTGGGGATAATGGCGTGGTGGTCGGACACCTCTTTGTCGGAGATCATGGTCTCCACCAGCGGGAAGAAATTGCTGATCCCGTCAAAGGGCGGCACGTTCGCCGCCAGATGGATGACGCAGGAGGCCGTTTCCGCCATATCGGAGGTAAAGTATCTGCTGTCAGTACGGGGATAGGTCAGCAGCTTCTTTTCGTAGAGGCTCTGGGCGTAGTCAAGGGTCTGCTTCGCCGTGTATCCGAACAGGCGGTTCGCCTCCCGCTGCAAGGTGGTAAGGTCATAGAGCTTCGGCGGCTGTTCCTTCTTCTGCTCCTTCGTGACAGAGGTACAGGTGACGGCTGCACCCTTGCACATAGCCGCTGCCTGTTCCGCCTCCGCCGGATCGGTGAACTTCTCCGACACTGCTTCGGCTCCGTCCAGCATCAGGCGCAGCAGATGATATTTCTCTTTGTGGAACAGTGTGATTTTTGCGTCACGCTCGGCAAGCATGGCAAGGGTCGGCGTCTGGACGCGCCCTACATTCAAGGTGCGGTGATAGAGAACGGAAAACAACCGCGTGGCGTTGATTCCTACCAGCCAATCCGCTTTCTGGCGGCAGAGTGCTGATTGATACAGGGTTTCAAAGTCGGCGCTGGGGCGCAGATCAGAAAATCCCTCCCGGATGGCACTGTCCTCCATCGAGGAAATCCAAAGACGGAGGACTGGCTTGCGGCATCCAGCCATTTCATACATCAAACGGAAGATCAGCTCACCTTCACGCCCGGCGTCACAGGCATTGACGATGGTATCCACGTCAGGTCGGTTCATTAGGGCGCGTAGATTTTCAAAGGCGTCCTCCTTGCCCGGTGCAAGCACATAACGGAACGGCTCCGGCAGAATGGGAAGATCGTCATAGCGCCATTTCTTGAAACGCTCGTCATAGCCGCCCGCATCCATCGGGGATACCAGGTGCCCAACGCACCAGGATACAAGAAGGCCGCTGCCCTCATAAAAGCCATCGGCCCTGGATGAAGCACCCAGGGCCGATGCGATAGATTTTGCCACACTCGGTTTTTCTGCAATAATCAGTTTACTCATTCTTTTCCTCCGTTTCCTCGTCCTCGGTCAGATATTCTTCTTCATCCTCCAGGTCGAAATCATCCAGATCAGCGGGAACTTTCTTGCCCTGCTTCGGTTTCAGCACCAGGAAATAGACCGCCGCGCCGCCTCCGGCTGCAAGAATCAGCAGCACCGTCAGGATCGCCCCGGTATTGCTTTTCTTTTCAGGTTCCGGATTCTCCGGTTCGGTGGGCTCCGCAGCTTTCTGTTCTGTGCCAACACATTCACTGAGGTTTTTTACGCAGACCGGGCAAGCGGTATTGACCGCTCCGGCCTGGCACTTCTCCGTACAAGTGCAGACAATAGGTGTTTCCGCCTTTTCTCCATCCTCCGTAAGCGCCATGAGGTCGGCTTCATCCACCTGGTTCAGAAAATGCACGGTTTCCTCGCCCTCATCGTCACGGTCGATAATGAGATAGAACACATTGCCATTCTTTGTCTCCACCGTGATGAACTGCTTGCCGCTGGCGGCAGGGCTGCCGATATCGTCGATCAGCGACAGGTTTCCGTCCGGCGTCAAAGCGGCACCGCCATTCAGACCGCCGCCCAGCATCCCCAGCAGATTTTCCAGCGTTTCAGCGTCCAGAGAGAAAGAGTCTTCCTCGGAACCAGCCTCGCCGTCACTTACCGTCATGTAGCCGGAATATACATAGCCGACTTTCTCCGGCAGGATGACCTTCAGCCAGTCGCCGTCCGTGCCGATCACCTTCACGGTCGTTCCGTTGGGAATCTGGGTGAAGGCGGTATAATCCATTCCAGCGCCCGTGCGGACATTCAGATTGCCGCCGCCCGTGGTGACGGTGCCGGTCTGCCCGGAGTCATTTTCACCGGAACTGAACTGGATACCATCCTCGGTGACGGATACCGTGACCTGGCTGCCTGCCAGAGCGGAAAGCAGATCAGCGACATCCCCCGCCGTTTCCTGTTCAGCCACGGGCTCTGTGGTTTCCTCGCCGCCGCTGGCAAAGGATGTGACAGAAAAAGCGGCAGTGCTGAGCACCACCGCCAAAAGAGCCGATACCATTTTTGTCATAAAGTTATGCTTCATCCTCATATCCCTCCGTTTCCTCATGCTCAGTGCTGGCCTCCTGCAGCATACCTTCCGGCAGGGAGATCATACCGCTGGCATAGGCTTTCAGGAAGGCGGTCAGCTCCTTGTTGTCCATCTTCACGGCTTTCACCATGCGGACGATTTCCAGATTTTCTTCCTCCGCAAGCTGGGTCTCCAGCGCACGAAGGCGTTTCTGCTGCTCCGCGATCTTTTCTTTGGTTTTCGCAATGTCATTGCGGATCTTCTGTGTTGTTGCCATAAATCAAATTACCTCCATATCGTTTTTTAGTTGTAGGGCGGTCGCCCGAAAGCGTAAAAGTGGGATTGCCAGTAGCTTGTGTTGATGTCTGCATACTGGATGGGGTCGCCGCAATGCAGCATTTTTCCACCGCCCACATAGATACCCACATGGGAAACGCCCGGTGTATCGTAAGTGCCGACGAAAAAGATCAGGTCGCCGGGTCTTGCGTTGGCAGAGGATACCGGGGTGGAAATATTGTAAAGTCCTTGCGCCCCAAGCCGTCCTGTATTGCAGACGCCGCTTTGCGTCAGCACCCAGGATACGAAGCCGGAGCAATCAAAAGAAGTGTTCGGATTGCTGCCGCCCCAGACATAGGGATAGCCGATGTACTTCTCCGCCTCGGTAATGAGCGCCGCAAAGGTTTCATCTTCCAGTGCGGAAGGCGGAATATCATAGGTGGTGGGCGGTTTGGTGTACTTGTCTACATAGCCGGAGCCGGGGAACAAATCTTCCCGGTTCCCCAGCGTTGCCATATAGACCGCATACAGGGAAAGCGTTTCTTCGTCCATGATGTAGACCGGCACATGGGAAAGGTCGAAGTTTTCCAGCTTCACATTGCAAATATAGTAGTTGTATGGTACTTCCACGTCATAGTCGTTTCCTTCGCTGTCTGTCCGTGTCTCCGTCCGATAGCGCACCTCCACTTCCACGGTCTGCGTCAGGATGTACTGTTTTTCAAAAAGCATTTGCAGCTCCGCATGAACCTCGTCGATGGTGAACACCCCTTCATGGAACGCTGTGAGAATGGAGATCAGCACATAAGGGTCATGCTCGATCTCGTCCAGATCAAAACGGTATTCGTCATATCCGGGGTGCAGAGCCTCATAGTGGTCCAGCTTATATTGAAGCTCCTGCTCCAGTTCGCAGTAGGCCGCCTCCGTAGCCAGCATATCCGCATCCTCGGAGAGATAAGAGGAAGTAAATACGCTACCTATGCCGGAGCCCGCCATCATGGAACAAGAAGATACCCCGCCAAACAGCAGAGCAACACAGGCGCCAATGCCGATCACCAACAGCACCGCCCGGCTATGGTGTTTGATGTAGAGGAATGTTTCCTTGAAGGCGTCCTTTGCTTTCTGCGCCGCACTTTTCGCCGTGGCCGCTGTGTTCTTTGCGGTTTTCTCTGCCTGTCGCAGCTCCTTTGCATAGTTCCGCTTGATCCGCTGTTTCTGCAGAAAGCGGGATACCGGGTTAGAAGCCGCCAATACAGGATCATCATGCAGTGCCTTTTGGTAAAGGTAGTCGGCGTTTGCCTTGACCGAAGCCTGCTCTGCCTTCGCCGCGTCACGCCAGGGCTTTGTGCGGTGATGGTGGACGGCGGCACGGACTTTGCCTTTTCCGTAGGCAAACCCGCGTTCCGTCAGCACCTCGCCCTTGTGTCCAGCCTCAACACCCACATTTTCCTGTTCCACCTCGTGCACCTTCGCATGAGCGGCATGGACGATCTCATGGACCGGCCGGGAAAGTGGATTGTGCCGCAGGCGTCCATTGGGGCGTTTCTCCACTTCTTCAAAGTGAAGCTGCGTTTTGCCTTTTCCGACTGTCTCGTCAAAAACACGCTCGGTACGGAGAACTTTCTTTGTGGGGATGGTTGCTTTTGCCGCATCCAATTTGTCCGCCGCACGGTCGGAACGGTCGATGTACTTTCCAAGTGCGGGATCGGCATGTTCTTCCTCGGTAAATTGCAGGCTGGAGGACGGGCGCTGCCTTGCGGCAGAACCATCCCGCACCGCCTGGGTGTCAGCCTTTTCCGCCTTTCGTGCGCTTTTCTTCTCATGGTGTTCCGCCGCACGCAGGGCAAGGTCAGCCGCAGCGCCAGCGGATTTTTCAGAAGAAGCGGATAGTTCCGTTTCCGGCTCTCGGCTGCTGATATGTTTCATCTCGCCTGTGACAAGGTTTTCCGATACCGCACCGTCACGGGTCATTTTCTGCGTGATCTTATTGGTCGCTTTCAGTTCCCTCATAGGCAGTCACTTTCCTTTCCATAGGGGCAAAAGTCGCCGCAGATGCCATTCTCAATCATGGCGATATAGCGAAAAATGGGATAGGCCTGGGGCGGGCAGACCGCATTTCCCAATGTTTTCAGCCGCAGCGCCCGGTCATCCATGCGCTCGGTCATGCGGGGGATTCCTTCCGGTTCGGCGGCCCAGAGGATACGTCCGTCCATCCTTTCGGGAAGCCCATGAGCCATTCCACCCAATCCGGATTCAGCGCCGCCGTTTCGGACACCGGCCGCTCCTGGGAGATGATCTGCGCCGACAGGTTCCCGTCCTTCTTCGCCGGATTGAAGGCCGACGGCTTCAAGGTTGAGCGGAAACCGTCCGACGCCACCGGGGTCAGATAGAATACCGCCGCCGACAGGCTGAGGCTCCAGATCGCCCCGTTTCGGTTCCTCTTGCGGAATATCCCATTGTCCGACAGGAACACATCCAGGCTTGCCGCGTCCCTGGCGGTGTTGTTGTCGGAGGCAAGGGGTGTGGGAAACATCAGCCGCGACGATAAAAGTTCGCTGGCGCTCATGCCATGCGCCGACACCGCAAGCCGGAAATACGAATGGGAGAACAGCGTATCCCGCTTTTGCCAGGTCAAAGATCGTTTTGTCGAGCCCCATATTGATGAAGCCAGCAACATTTTCCCCAAGCACCCAACGGGGCCGCAGCTCGGTAATAACGCGGCACATTTCCGGCCACAGGTAGCGTTCATCCGCAAAGCCCTTCCGTTTTCCGGCGGTGGAGAAGGGCTGACAGGGAAAGCCGCCTGAGATAACGGTAACTGTTTCAAGTCCTGTTTTTTCAAAAAACGCCTCCTTCGTAAAAGTAGTAATATCCCGGAACCTGGGAACATCCGGCCATCGTGCGGAGAGGACGGAGTGCGGAAAATCCGCCCACTCACACTGGCAGACGGTTTCAAACCCGGCAGCCTCCGCCGCCAGGTCCAGACCGCCAATGCCGGAAAACAGGCTCACATGGGTCAGTTTACTCATGGTCCTTCGGCACACGGAACGGTTCGATCTCACTTTCCAGCTCCGCAAGGACCGCCTCCATATCCGCCGTGACCGCCTTGCTTCTGGCAATCAGACGGTTCATCACATCAAAGAAGGTTTCACCTTCCTGTTTTTCTTCCATATGCAAATAATGGGGATCATTCATGTTCGTTTTCTCCTTTCCCGGTTTCACCAAGTTTTGTCGTCATAATGCTGTAAAGTTCGTTGTCCTTCGGGAAGTCATCCACAAAAGGCAGAATCACATTACCGAAGAAGATCAGCCCCTCGCCGGGGCCTGCGTTGCTGATATGCGCCGCCTGCTGATTGGAGATATTCAGGCGCTCGCAGAGGATTTTCCTGTCTCCGCTGGCCTGGTTCAGAAGGTACACAAAATCGCTGTTTTCAAAGATGTTCTCGATCTCCGGGGAGGAAAGCAGGTCCTTGATGTTCTGCGTAATTCCCGTGGGGATACCGCCCCATTTGCGAAAGCGTTTCCAAATCTCCACGCTCCAGGAACCAACTTCACCGCGCAGAAGAAGGTGGAACTCGTCCACGAAGTACCAGGTGGATTTGCCCTGATCCCGGTTTTGGGAAACACGGTTCCACACCTGGTCCTGGATCACCAGCATACCCAGGCTTTTGAGCTGCTTTCCCAGTTCCTTGATATCGAAGCAGACAATGCGGTTGTTGATATCCACGTTGGTACGGTGGTTAAAAACATTCAGGCTGCCATGCACATACAGTTCCAGTGCAGCCGCGATCCGCTGTGCCTCTGGCTCCGGCTGCCGCTTGATCTCGTCATACAAATCTTCCAGCAGCGGCATATTCTCCGGGCGGGGGTCTGCGATATAGGGGCGGTACACGATCCGCACAGCACGGTCAATGACCGTCTTTTCCACCGGCTCCAGACCGTTCCGTCCGCCTGCCGCCAGTTCGCAGAATGACAGGATAAAGTCGGATTTCAGCACCAGCGGGTTATCGTCCTCGCTGTAATTGAGGTTGATATCCATAGGGTTCACATACTGCGTGCTGGTAGGCGAGATTTTGATGACCTGGCCTTCCATCCGGTTCACCAGCGGAAAATATTCCGCCTCTGGGTCGCAGATCAGGATATCGTCCTTTGTGTTCAGGAACACACCCACGATGGAACGCTTTGCGGAAAAGCTCTTGCCGCTGCCGGGCGTACCTAAGATCATGCCGTTGGGCGTTTTCAGCTTTTTGCGGTCGGCAAGGATCATATTGCCGGAAGTGGCATTGAGCCCGTAGTAGAGAGCTTCGCCGCCGTGGAAAATCTCCTGTGTGGTGAAGGGAACGAACACCGCCACCGCCGAAGTGGTAAGTCCGCGCTGTATCTTAATGCGGTTGACACCCAGGGGCAGAGCCGACACGAAGCCGTCCTCCTGCTGAAAGTCCAGCCGCACCAGGGAGCAGTTATATTTCTGCGCCACGCTTGCCGCACGGAGAAGATCATTCTCCAGCTTTTGCTTGCTGTCCGCAAAATTTACCACCAGGAAGGTCATCAGGAACATTCGCTCATTTCTGCTTTGCAGGTCACGGAGGATGTTCTTTGCCTCGCCTGCGTAGGTGGCAAGGTCGGTGGGGATGATATCCATATCGAAACCTTCCCGCACCGCCTTTTTCTGTGCGTCGATCTTCATACTGTCAATGTCGGTGATCTTCCGCTTGACCGTTTTGATCGCCTCGTTCTGATCCATGCTGCGGATATGGAGGCTGACAAGCAGCCCGTTGTCCGTATCCAGCAGTTCGGTGAGCATACGGTCATCCATTTCCGGTGCGCTGATCTGCAGAAAGGACACGGCACAGAATTTATCCGCCATCGTGAACTTCCTTGCTTCACCGAAACGGAAAGAAGAAGGTGCGATAAAATCCTGGACCGACAGGCCGGAAGGGGCAAGCCAGCTCCATTCAAAGGCAAAACGTTCCCCGTCCGGGTGCAGGATGCCGTGGAGCATTTCCAGCCACTCTTTGCCGCCAAGTTCTTTTGCCAGGGCGCCCATGACCTTGAAATGGTTAAGGGCGTCCATGACGATCCGGGAAAATCGTGCCCGTGCGGTTTTGCTGTCCCGTGCCTCGATGGTGAGGGTCAGGTACTTTGTTTTGATAAGACCGTTGTTGCCCCGTTCAAGCTGCTTGCGGAGCATTTGCGTGTAAAGCTCACGGATATGGTCGAAGTGATCTCCCTGCGCTGCGATCTCGATACGCTTCACAAAATCCTCCCGGTTCATGCGGCGGCTCACAAGAGATAGCTGCATCCCGATAGAAGCGTCATGGGCATTATACATATCGCAGAGGGCTTCAAAGATCGCCGTCTGGTCGTCAGGCTTTGCAAGCTGATAATTCACATCCTCGAACTCGATACACTTCGACCAGGTGTGGTCGTCCAGCTTGCACAGACCGTCCGGGTACATCTGGCGGAACGGTAAGGTGTCCTGTGCGGAATGTACCTTGCCGTCGCCTCTGGCGGTTTCCAGGATACGGCTGATCTCACGCTTTTCTGCGGCGGTCAGTTTTACCGCAGCTTTTGCCGCCTGCCGTGCCTGCGGCTCTGGCTTTCGCTTTCTGAACAATGGCTTTCACCTCCTTTTCCGCCTGGGACTGTCGCTCCAAGGCCGCGTAGAAATTGTTTGTCTGGTAAGGCCGCTCTTTCGTCCGCAGGAACATACAGCGGATGACCTGTCCGGCCACCACTTCCAGGGGTTGGCCGTGCCGCTCATACATGGCGAGCAGAAAGAACGGGAGCATGACGATAATCATGCAGAACGCAGCGGCGCTGTTGCTGACCGTGCGTCTGAGCAAAAAGAAAAGCGGTACTCCGATGAGTGCCGCCGCTCCGAAACATATAAGCTGCCGTTTGGTAAGCCCAAACAGCACTTTGGATTTTACTTTCGTCAAATCCTTTGGAATGGTTACATACGCCAATTTATCAAGCCTCCTTAATGCGCTCCGAACAGGCTCTTAGAGAGGCTGCCGGTCTTGAACAGGGCGAAGCACAGCAGGACCGTGTAGCCCATGCAGGCCCATATCGCGCCTGAGATATTTCCGTCCGTGGCGATACTCTGTACCAAAACAGAGTAGATTCCCACGCACACCATGATTAGAAATGCCTGGAACGCCAATGCAAACAGGGATTTCAAGTAGTTCTGCCCCGTATGGCTCCAATCCCGGTTTGTCATAGTGGCAAGCGGAATCGGTCCAACGGAAGTTGTCAAATACACCTCGATCATGCGGCCGTAGATGACAAGCATGATACAGATGGAAAGGGCGTTCATGGTAAGCCCCACGAAAAGGGACTGGAACCACAGCCCGAACAGTTCTCCCGTGCCCAGAGCTTCAAGCTGCGCCTCCATATCCGTGATGACGCTGCCGATATCAATGGAGGTATTCCCGATGATGACACCCGCGCTGCTGTTCACAACACTTTGCCCGACATCGAAGATACCCATGACGATATTCCATGTGTTCGTCACAATGAGAACGGCACAGAAGGTCTTGAAAATCCACTTGAAGAACATCCAGGTGTCCACATCGTGCAGATTATTTTTCTCTGTCACAAGCTGGATCAGCTCATAACACATTACGAATGTTAGGATAACCCCGGCGATTGGAACGATCACCGTTTCAGAGAGGTTTCGGATCATAGAAAAGACGCCACTGTTCCATGCCAGCGGCGTCTGTCCCACTTCACCGGCGATCTCACCTACTTTGGTATTGACCGTATCGAACATGCCCGACAGGTTTCCCGTGATCCCCTCGATGAGCAGCCCTCGGAGCCATTCATCGAGTTTGTCGAGTATGCCGCCCATAAGCGATCACCGCCAGACGATCAACCGAACAGGCCGGAGAGCAGAGGTACAAGGGTGATGCCGATGAGGGCGACACCGCCGCCAGCCATCAACTGTTTCATACCCTGGCTTTTGGAAGCAGGGTTGTCCTGGCCGTAACCTTCCAGAAGGTTGATAACGCCCCAGATACCAAGACCTGCGCCCAGGGCCACTACGAGAGTCTGCAAAACACCAACTGCACTGTTGAAAAATGCCATAAAATAATCCTCCTAAAAAATGTTTTTGATTTGGGTTTAAGTAGTTGCGTCAATCTCGTACACATCGAAGGTATCCGTGGGCTTTACCACGGCACGCTGCTTCTTCATGTACCGTTCCATGTCAAAGACATTTTTAGGGTCGGCGTCGGCCGTGTATCTGTAATTCGGGTGCTGGGTGAGATCGTACTTGTCCGAAAGGAACGGGCGCACGCCCCGCAGCATGAAGATACACTTGCCGCCGTCCATCACTGCCAATTCGTCCTGGGTCATCAACTCCTTTCCTAATTTCTGATAACTGAGGCCATGGGAAACCTGACTGCCCCGGTTTTCGGACTGGTTATATAGATCAATGGTCTCTTTCCCCAGCAGTTCCGAAATTTCCTTGAGCGTGGATTTCTCTTTGCCTCCCAAAAACAAAGTGCTGTCACAGTTACCGACGATGGTATCTGCCGCGTCCTTGTAGATGGTCTTTAACTGGCTCTGCGACTGTAAAATAATAGAAGCCGATATCTCACGGCTTCGGATGGTGGCGATCAGCTTATCAAAGTTCGGTATCTGGCCGATGTTGGCAAACTCGTCCAGAATCAGACGGACATGGACAGGCAACCGCCCGCCGTAGAAGTCATCCGCCTTGTCGCAGAGCAGATTGAAAAGCTGACTATACATGAGGGCAGCCACGAAATTGAAAGTGCTGTCCGTATCTGACAGGATCACAAACAGCGCCGTCTTTTGGTCGCCCATGGTATCCAGTTCCAGTTCGTCATATTCCATCAGGTCCCGCAGCTCCTTGATATCGAAGGGAGCAAGCCGGGCACCGCAGGAAATGAGGATGGATTTTAAGGTCTTGCCCGCCGCCATCTTGAATTTGCGGTACTGCTTGACGGCAAAGTGGTCCGGCTCCCGTTCCTCCAACTGAGAAAAGAGCAGGTCCACCGGGCTTTGATAAGTTTCGTCATCCTCTCTGGCTTCACTGGCATTGATAAGGTCCAGAAGTGTGATGAGGTTCTTTTCTTCCTCCGTGGCCTCATACCAGATGTAGCCGATCAGTGCGGAATAATAGAGGCGTTCTGCTTTGACCCAGAAATCTTCCGAAGATTTTTCGCCTTCGCCCTTCGTGTTCATAATCAGGGCGTTCACCAGCTTTAAGATATCTTTCTCTGATCGGATGTCGGGTAAGAGACTGGCATTGCTGCCAGCCCCTCCCCTAAGAACCGTACGTGACAGTTTCCCGTCATACGGCTCAAGCCTATCGTAAGGCCTCGTGTAAAACGAAACCCGGCTCAAATCAAGTAGTTTGGCTCATGCAGATTTCGATGGCACCAGGGATGTACCATAATAGCGGGCCATTTCCTGTTGTTTTCGGTAATAAAATGCGTCTTGAATCCTGTTTCGGATGTAATTCTTTCTCCGCATACAGGGCAGCACCGTTTCTGGTTGTTCCAGATTTTAACGAGTTTTTCTCGTCCTTTGGTACTGTTCAACATTCTTTCCCCGTCACGTTCCTCATAATATCCCGTCCATCTTTCATCGAATGGGTTGGCTTCGGCGGCGATTTTCCTAAATCGGATGATTTTAGTATTTGCCGCGTATTCCAGTTTGAGGTATTTTTCATCGAAATCTTTACCGCGGAAAGCAGGCTCTGTTGCAAACGTCCACGTTCGGTTATCAATATGGTGCCAGTATTTGTTGGCAATCCATTTCCTACCTTTTCGCTTGTGTCTGCGGGAAGCCCACCTCCATAGGCACTCGAAAATCCTGTGGTCAACCAATCCAAAAATATCCGCCGAAACTACGTAGCGGTGGTAGTTGACCCAACCACGAATGACAGGATTTAACTTGCGAATGAGCAAGTCCTGTGTGGCTGTTTTGTTTTCCCTAACGATAGTCCGTACTTTTTTGAGGAAGGATTTTATTGCATTCTTTGATGGCTTGATGAGTAATTTTCCGTTGTATTTCCGAATATTTTGCCCAAGGAAGTCAAAGCCGTCGCTGATGTGCGTGATCACCGTTTTTTCCTCTGAGAGTTGCAGACCGCGTTCCGCCAGAAAGTCCTTGATGAGCGGCATAACCTCGTTACGCAAAGTTTCCGGGCTTTTCCCGGTGACGATAAAGTCGTCGGCATATCGCACGAAATTAATCTGGTCGTAGATGGTTTTACCTGCCACCGTCCGTCTCATCGGGAATCTTTCTTTTAGAGTCCGCTCCAGACCGTCCAAGGTCATGTTCATCAAAACTGGCGATATTGTGCCACCCTGTGGGGTTCCTTCCTCTGTCGGAAAAAGTTTTCTGGTTTCCACAAAGCCACATTTCAGCCACTTTTCGAGCATTTCCTTGTCTATTGGGATATTTTCCATTAACCAGCTATGGCTGATATGGTCAAAGCACCCTTTAATATCTCCCTCCAAAATCCATTGAGGGGAACCGGCTCTACACAAATCGTTAAAGCATTGCCCGATGGCATCGTGTGTGCTTCTTCCAATTCTAA
>ERZ791773.431-NODE-431-length-17423-cov-3.801186_pt1 | contig 17423 bp, 13 predicted proteins | sample MGYA00509948_ERZ791773 | MGnify/ENA primary metagenome ERZ791773 (study PRJEB30046, sample SAMN00791987) | human gut metagenome | study: EMG produced TPA metagenomics assembly of the A metagenome-wide association study of gut microbiota in type 2... | reverse complement strand
GGCGGGAAAAATCAAGTGCGGGAACTGCGGGTATGCCCTTATGAGTATCTTCAATCCCTCCGGCAAGCAATACCTTCGCTGTACGAAACGGCTGGATAACAAGAGTTGTCCGGGGTGCGGGAAAATCATTACTTCGGAACTGGAAGCGGTTGTTTATCAGCAGATGGTAAAGAAACTGGCAAGCTACAAGACGCTGACAGGCAGAAAGAAAGCGGCAAAGGCAAACCCGAAAATTGCAGCACTGCAAGTGGAGCTTGCCCATGTGGACAGCGAGATTGAAAAGCTGATGGACAGTCTGACGGGTGCAAACAATGTCCTGCTCTCCTATGTGAATGTGAAGATAGCGGAACTGGACGGGCGCAAGCAGGAACTTCTGGCGAGGATAGCGGAGCTGACGGTGGAAGCCATCAGCCCGGAACAGGTCAGCCAAATTTCCGGCTACCTCGACACTTGGGAGAATGTATCCTTTGACGACAAGCGGCGGGTGGTGGACTTGATGATTACCACCACAGCCGCTACAAGCGACAGCTTGAACATCACATGGAAAATCTGACGGGCGGAACCCCCGTCAGATACTTACCCTGTGTAGTCCCTTGTAAACTGTACTTTCCTATTAATATACGAACAATATGATCCATTTTTCGTATATCCTTCTTATTGTTTTACGATCCATTTTCCTTTTCGGTTGGTTCCTTCTCGCTCAATCATTCCTTTCTTTTGCATCCTGCGGATATAATACTTCACCGTATTCAAGTTAAGCCCATTTCTTGCCGCTATCTCTTTTTGAGAAATCTCTGGAATATTTATCATCAACTGCATAATTGCATATTCTATTTCACCTTGCATATTATGAACCACTTCATCAATAGTCGATTGGGTGGACTGGGTGGTCGATTGGGTGGTCGATTGGGTGGACTGGGTGGTTCCTTCATTCATCAACGCTTCATCCAACGGCACAATAATCCGAAATACGTCTCCCTCTACAAACTCTGGCTCTTTCCCTGAATAAACTTCACTATATTTGAACAAATTTCTCACACCAGATCCAAGCTGATCCGCATACCCGATATTCCGAAAGAATGCAGCGATGATCGGATTCTTTGGATTTGGTTCGATATCATCCGGTGTCAGAACTGCCTGTTGTGAAGCACGATTTGCATTTTCTACATACATCCGGTCTTTTTCTATTACAAATTTTGCCTGATAGGAACTAGTATATTCCCGGTGTATCAGTGTATTGGCTATCATTTCTCGCGTAATGATATTTCTAAGGCTCTTCCGCTGGTCTTCTTCCAAAAAGAAACGATCCGGCAGATGTTTCCGGCCAAATTCCATGAGCTGTTCATAACTTTCGATCAAGTTGGTTTTGATAATTTCCCGGTCATCATACCGATCTATATTTACCTTGCGAAGCAGTGCATCCGTCACATAGGCCGGTACCACATCTGCAATTACATCATCTTTTCCCAAAAGCATGACCGCAGCCAGATTGTATCCTTTTGCTCCGGTGACACGGTCTATACTATACAATCTTGTACTTTTTAATACTTCCTCGTCTGACATACTGCTCCACGGATGTGTCTGACCACTGTTATTCGCCGCCATGATCCGGAGTTTTGGCAACAGGTCCAGACGTAAATCTTCCAGTCCCACATATGGGAAAATCTTCTTTTCTGTGTAAATCTCTTGCTTGCGGATATACATCTGGGCAATCTGAGCTGTGGCCGTAACTTTCACGTCAGCATCATTTACACGATCATAGATTACTTTTTTGTAGCTGTGCACTTCTGCACTTGGAAGAATGTGTATATGAATGAGTTTCTTCCCTTCATAATCCAAAATCTCAGGATTGAGATAAATAGTCGGTGAAAACAATGCAGGATTACTAATACAGCTAATAAAATTTTTTACCATATCTGGAGCCTGCTTTTCCGGCACACCAGAAACGGTTCCGTCATCCAGAACCCCCAGAAATATATCTCCTCCAAAACGGTTTAAAAACGAGCATACTGTTTCATATACATCACTTTCAATTCCATTTCCACATCTTTTGAATTCGACCGCAATGGTCTCGCCTATTTCCAGTATGGTTTTCATAGTTCTTGTGTCCATTTCAGCCGCCTCCTTATCAAAACCCAATTTTCAATTGTTTCTTGTTTTTTAGTATAACACAGACCATTTTTTTTAGAAACAACAAAAGCCGGAAAGCAGCTTATTAACCCACTTTCCGGCTTTTATAATTCTTATTTCATTTCCTCTACGGTATATCCCGCATCCTCGATAGTCTTTTTCAACACCGCCTCATCCAGCTCCCGGTCGTAGCTGACTACGGCTTTTTTTCCGTGCAGGCTGACTTTTGCGGATGCGCCGTCAATCTTGTTGATGGCTTCGGTGACTGCGTTCACACAGTGCTCACAGTGCATGCCGGAGATCTTGACGATTTTCTTTCCGATAACCGGATTCTCCAGCTTTTTTTCTTCCGGCGGAAGGCTTCCACCGCCGCCACCGCAGCAGGCTCCCTCACCTTTAAAATGCTTGATGGTGGATTTTACACCAAGAAGAACGAATACTGCAATGACCAAAATTACAATGATATCTGTCATGACTGATTGCTCCCTTCTTTTTTCTGTCTTTCCTTCAGTCTCTATTTTTCATCCGGCTTTTCTTTGGCTGTTTCTGCCATCGGATTTACCTGATGTTCTTTCTGGAATCTGCGGTCTCTCGCCTCATCGAGTTTCTTTCTTACAAATTTCACAAAAAGATAAATGGATACGCCTACTATGTACAGGATAATGCAAAGAGCTACCATATAGCCCATGGAATTCTGAGAATGTGACATTTATTTCTCCTTCATACGTTCGCGGCACACCTGTCGGTGCGCCGCTCGTGTTTACTGTACTGATACGACCTTGTAATCCTGTGCCTCAACAGCCTCTTTCAGAACGCTGTCTGCAACTTCCTTCTCCAGGGTTACGACTGCGGTTCCCTTCTCATGGCTTACCACTGCCTCGGTTACGCCTTCGATGCCCTCCAGGGTCTTTTTCACTCTGGCCTCACAGTGTCCGCACATCATTCCTTCGATTTTCATAGTCTTTGTCATAGCACTCTTCTCCTTTTTCTCTTTATGATCAACATGACTTTCATCATGTGGCCTGCTTTGTTTTTTCTTCTTATCTTTGGACGCGTCATACATCTGAAACAGATTCAGGCGCAGGGCATTGGTTACGACACAGAAGCTGGAAAGGCTCATGGCTGCCGCACCGAACATCGGATTCAGCTTCAGTCCGAACAGCGGATACCAGATTCCGGCTGCCAGCGGAATGCCGATAACGTTGTAGAAAAATGCCCAGAACAGGTTCTCGTGGATGTTACGCAGCGTTGCGCGGCTTAACCGGATGGCTGCTGGAACATCGCTTAAGCGGCTCTTCATCAGAACCACATCGGCTGCATCGATGGCAATATCCGTTCCTGCTCCGATGGCAATGCCGATATCCGCACGGGTCAGCGCCGGAGCATCGTTGATTCCGTCACCGACCATGGCTACCTTTCCCTGCTCCTTCAGAGAACGGATCACGCTCTCTTTTCCTTCCGGAAGCACGCCTGCGATGACCTCATCCACACCGGCCTGGGCACCGATGGCTTTCGCAGTGCGCTCGTTATCACCGGTCAGCATCACAACGCGGATGCCCATGTTCTGCAGCTCTTTAACCGCCCGCGGGCTGTCTTCCTTGATGACATCAGCCACCGCAATAATACCAAGAAGCTTTCCGTCACGGCTGAAATACAACGGGGTCTTACCCTGCTCCGCGAGTTTTTCTGCTTTTGCGCGAATCTCATCGGATACCGCTGCAACACTGCCAATAAAGTTTGCGTTTCCTCCGCAGAGCTCACTGCCCTCATAAATGCCGGAAAGTCCATTGCCCGGAAGCGCCACAAAATCATCCACCTCACCGGCGGTAATGCCGTCTGCCCGGGCGCGCTCGTTGATCGCGCGGGCCAGCGGATGCTCACTCTTTTTCTCCAGGCTGCATGCCAGCGCCAGAAGCTCCTGCTCACTCTTTGCTTCTGCCAGGATGATATCAGTCACCTTCGGCTCGCCGCTGGTGATAGTACCGGTCTTATCCAGTGCCACAATATCCATCTTGCCCGCTTCCTCCAGGGAAACCGCAGTCTTAAACATAATACCGTGCTTTGCGCCCATGCCGTTGCCCACCATAATGGCAACCGGGGTCGCAAGGCCCAGTGCGCACGGACAGCTGATGACCAGAACGGAAATGCCCCGGGCCAGCGCAAAGCCCACGCTCTGGCCAGCCAGCAGCCATACAATGGTTGTAATGACTGCAATAGTAATAACAGTCGGTACAAACACACCGGATACCCTGTCGGCAACCTTTGCGATCGGTGCCTTGGTGGCAGCCGCATCACTGACCATCTGGATGATCTGGGACAGAGTCGTATCTTCTCCGACTCTGGTTGCCTCACAGCGGATAAAGCCGGACTGGTTCACCGTTGCAGCGGAAACGCTGTCGCCCACAGTCTTATCCACCGGAATACTCTCACCGGTAAGAGCCGCTTCGTTCACGGCACTGTTTCCTTCTAATACAATGCCATCCACCGGAATGTTCTCGCCCGGACGGACAACGAAGACATCGCCCTTCTGGACTCCCTCAATGCCGACTGTTACTTCTTCGCCATTTCTTACCACCACCGCAGTCTTCGGAGCCAGCTTCATCAGGCTCTTTAACGCATCGGTGGTTTTTCCTTTGGAGCGCGCCTCCAGCATCTTGCCCACGGTGATGAGGGTCAGGATCATGGCTGCGGATTCAAAGTAAAACTCGTGCATGTAGCTCATGACAGCGTCCGCATTGCCCTTTACCTGGGCATCGGTCATGGCAAACAGTGCGTAGGTACTGTAAGTAAATGCCGCCATGGAACCGAGGGCCACCAGGGTATCCATGTTCGGAGCTTTGTGCCACAGGCTCTTAAAACCGCTGATGAAGAATTTCTGGTTGATGACCATAACGATGGCGGTTAAGATCAGCTGGATCAGCCCCATCGCCACATGGTTTCCGTCAAAAAATGCCGGAAGCGGCCAGCCCCACATCATATGTCCCATGGAAAAATACATGAGAACGATCAGAAATCCAACGGAATACCAGAGCCTGCGCTTTAAGACCGGAGTCTCATGATCCTTTAACGCTTCCTCCGCGTCTAAGGACTGTGCCTGCACACTGCCCTCTTTTCCCGCGCCCTTTACAGATGCGCCATATCCTGCATCCTGCACCGCCTTGATGATATCAGCGGACGATGCCGTGCCTTCCACTCCCATGGAGTTGGTCAGCAGGCTGACCGAACAGGCTGTAACGCCAGGCACCCCGGAAACCGCTTTTTCCACGCGGCTGCTGCAGGCCGCGCAGCTCATGCCGGTTACTGTATACTGTTCCATCTTGTTGTCGTTTCCTCCTTTTTCGATTCCCCCTGCAACTGCTTCTTCCCAATTGCATTCTTCTTTACCATGCCCGGAATACTGTTTTCTTATCCGCCTCGCATTGCTTCGAAATCTCTCCTCACTGCCACTTGCTCTCTGTGTCATGGCCAGCAAAGATTCTCACCTTTACTTCATCAGTCTCTGCAATACCTTCAATAACTCATCGATGGTCTCATCATGGCCTTCGCGTATATCATTGGCCACGCAGGTCCGCAGATGATTTCCAAGAAGGACCTTGTTGAAGCTGTTGAGCGCCGCGTTGGCCGCAGCCACCTGAATGAGGATATCCGGACAGTAGGCGTCCTGCTCTACCATGTTGCGGATTCCCCGGATCTGTCCTTCAATGCGGTTTAAGCGATGGATCAGATCCTTGTATTCCTTCTCCGAACGTTCTTTCTTTTTATGACAACAGCACGGCTTTCCTTCTTTATGCTCTGCTTTTTTCTCTGCAGCATCTGGCTTCGCTGCTTCTGCATGCTCTGCCATTCCACTGCAGCATTTCCTTTTATCGGTATGCTCCATGCAATTCCACCTTTCTGTAAAAAAGAATGTGCCTTGGCACATTCTCGCGCCGAGGCGCGGTTGCTTCAGCAACCATCTACCTTTGCGCCGAGTGCGCATCCCTGCGGAGCGCTTTTTTGTTTCATAGGACGCAATTTCCTATGAAATAAAAAAGCATTCTCCCGGGAGTTCTGCTTCCGGCATGATTTTTTTCTCTTGCCTTTTTCGCATACCCCCATAGGGTATATTGAGTATAGAAAAAATATCCGAATCTGTCAAGGGGCAGACCGGATATTTTTTCTCAATAACATTTTTCTGGCATGCCCAGCCGCACCTTCATTCCAGGCTGGAAGCGGCTCCCTGCCTGTCCAAACATGCTGACCTGCCAGTTTCTTTCTCCATCTGTTACCAGATACTCTGTATGAGATCCCATAAACTGCCGCTCCAGAATCGTACAGGAAGCGGCAGGATCTTCTGTCAAAAACAGCTCCTCCGGGCGTAAAAAGTCCGGATTTGTTTTTCCAATAAAGGCGGCAATTTCTTCATTTGCCGGTTCATAATAAATTTCTTCCGGAGTTCCGTTCTGAACAATGCATCCCTGCTTCATCACCGCAATCCTGTCAGAAAGGCTCAGTGCCTCCTCCTGATCATGAGTGACAAAGATCATGGTCATCCCGGTTTTCCGCTGAAGCCGCTTCAGCTCTCCCCGCATCCGAAGCCGGAGTGAAGCATCCAAATTGGACAGCGGTTCATCTAACAACAGCACTTTCGGCTCCGTAGCCATTGCCCTGGCAAGCGCCACCCGCTGCTGCTGACCGCCGGAAAGTGCCGTGACCGGAGCCTTTTCATACTCCGAAAGGCCCACAATATCAAGATATTTCTCTGCCACAGGTACTGCGTCCCGTTTCTTCATCCGGTGAAAAAAGCGCAGACCATAACACACATTTTCCAGGACATTCATGTGCGGAAACAGAGCATAACTCTGAAAGACTGTAGATACCGGGCGTTCCTCCGGCACACAGGAAGTAATCTCCTGTCCATCCAGAAAAATGCTTCCGGCATCCGGCTTTAAAAAGCCGCCCAACAGATTTAAGAGGGTTGTTTTTCCGCATCCGGAAGGCCCGAGAAGTGTCAGGAGCATTCCCTTTTCCACCGCCAGATCTATCTGTTTTACTCCGTTATCTTCATCATACATCTTTCGTACACCGGTCAGTTCCAGATACATTTCGCTTCTTCTCCTTTCCCGAAAACAAATACATGGAGCCAATATTCACCGCCGCCGTAACCAGAAGGATCATGACTGCCTGCACGGAGGCAACACCGTATCTTCCGTTTTCCACAGACTGGAACAGCTCTACACTGGCAACATTTTTTCCGGGTGATATCAGGAAGACGATTGCGCCGGTTGCTGTCATTGCTGAAGTAAAAACGGTGACAAAACAGATCTTAAATACCTGCTTCAGCTGCGGAAATACAATTCCAAACAGAATTTCCAAAGCCGTAGCGCCCATATCTCTTGCGGCCATTTCTGTCTTTTCATCCATTGTCGCAAAGGCTCCGTTAGCCGCCTTGCATCCCACAGAAATCTGACGAAACGCGCAGTTTAACAGAATGATCCACAGGGTTCCCCGCAGCAGAAACGGCGGATGGCTGAATGCTGCCACATAGCCAAGGCCGAAAAAGGTTCCCGGTATGATATAAGGCAGGGAAGCCGCAAATTCCGCTGCTGCCATCCCCTTGATTTTTCTCCTCCTGGTATAATAAGCCAGCAAAATTCCCACAAAGCTGGAGAGAAGTCCTGCTGCCAGCGCACACACAAGGCTATGGCAGAAGGAACTCATCTGGGACCTTGGAAGGTCCCGGAAGTACTTTAACGTAAACTGAATATGCCCTGTAGAGGTATTGGAAACTGTGTTCAAAAACGTATTTCCATATTTCAGTGCCATCACGGCAAAGAACGCTGCACTGCAGCCTGCCGCCAGATACGCAAGCACCGGAGGCAGACGGTAATCTCCGTTCCATTCTGTCTGCATCTTCCCTGCCCCGCTGAAGGTCCCGGCTGAGGAAAGTGCCCTTCCATACAGCCAGAAAGCCGCTACTGCCGGGAGAAGAAGCAGCACGCTGATTGCCGATGCTTTACCAAGATCAGCGGAGGAAATAGCCTGAAGATAAGCCTCTGTTGCCAGCACCTTATATTTTCCGCCGATCACCACCGGTGTTCCAAAATCTGCCAGATTCATGGTGAAAAGCGTAAACAGTACCGACAGCATTCCTGGTCGGACAGCCGGAAGAATCACAAAACGCAGGGTATGGAACGGATCTGCCCCTAGATCCTGTGATGCCATGATCAGCCGCCCGTCGATCCCGTCAAAAAAGGTCAGAAGAAACAGCGCTGTAAAGGACAGGTTTCCAATCACCTGAAGGATCACGATGCCCTGCCAGCCGTACGGATTCGCGCTGATATGAAGCAGGCCATAGGTAATCAGTCCCCGTCTTCCAAACAGCATGATAAACGCCAGCGCTGATACAAAGGGCGGCGAGATCATGGTAAGAAGCAGGCAGTTTTCCATCCTTTTCCGCCTTTTCGGACTGGATGTATACAGATGTAGCGCAATGAAAAAAGCTCCTGTCATGGTAAGCACCGAGGAAACTGACGCCACCCAGAGACTGTTTTTCAAAAGCTTCAAACTGGCGCGGGTGAAAAGCAGCCGGTAGTATTCCAGGGTAAACCTGCCGTTTTTAAACACGCTCCTTCCAATCAGGGAAATGAGCGGATACAGGATAAAAACGGCAATCCCCGCAAGCAACAAAAACAGAAGGAGCCGGTCCAGCATCTTAGCTGTCCGGCATCTTCTGCGGATGATTTTCATATCCTGTTTCATATTTTTTTATGAGTCCTTTTCGCCTGCAAGCTCATCCCATTTTTCCAGAAGAGCTTCTCTCTCAGAACCAAATAAGAGTACATCCTGCTTGATCAGCTTCGTGGTATCTACGGTTCCGATCTCTGACGGAACATCTACGTCACCGCGTGCCATAACTCTTGCATCTGCTTCTCTTAAAGCCTCCTGACCCTCTTTGGAAAGATAGTAATCCACGAATACTTTTGCCGCATTCTTGTTCTCAGAGTTTTTGAAAATTGCGATCGGCGCCGGAGTCCACGGAATCATATCTTCCGGATAAACTGCGGTAACCGGGTACTCTTTCTCCAGTGCAAAGGTGCCGCCTGTCATGGCAAGAATTCCGATTCCGTACTCGCCTGCGCATACCTTCGGACCCGGCTCACCGCCGCCCTTTGCATAGAAATCCACGTTGTCATTGATGGCAGTCCAGATCTCCCAGCCCTTCTCTTCTCCCCAGGCCTGGAGGGTTCCGTTCAGGATTGCGTACTGGGTACCGGAGATAGCCGGAGATGCCATAATGATCTCGTCTTTATACTTCGGATCTGCCAGATCTTCCCAGGTTTTTGGTGCTTCCAGTCCCTTTTCCTTCAGGACATCATTATTTACCAGAAAGCCTGCCGGAACCAGTGCAAGTCCGGTCCAGTAACCGTCTTTATCACGATAACCTGCATCAATCGCCTCTGCTTCCGGAGATTCATACTGCTCCAGATAGCCAAGCTCAGCTGCAGAAATATAGCTGTCTACACCGCCGCCAAACCATACATCTGCCGTGGTATTTCCATTTTCGGCCTGCATCTGTGCCAGCGCTTTTCCGGTGGAAATCTCCACATATTCTACCTTGATGCCGGTCTTCTCGGTAAACGCGTCGAAGGACTTCTCCGCACCGCCATAAGCCAGCATAACATTCAGGGTGGTTCCCTCGTAGGCTCTGTCATCTGCAGCTGCTTCCGCTTCTGTTTCAGTCTCCTGTTCCGCAGTTTCTGCCTCGGTCTGCGCCTCAGTCTGGGCTGCGGTTGTCTGAGCTTCCTTAGATCCGCCGCATGCGGTCAGGCTTCCTGCTGCCAGGAATGCCGCAAATGATAATACTGCGAGTTTCTTCTTCATAATACTTCCTTCTCCTTTAAAATCGTTAAAAATCATCTACGATACGGTATCCGTTTTTCTCCCAGACAGCCGGCTTGCAGCGTCCGCTTTTTAGCTGGGATACCAGGTCTTCCATGGTATAAACCGGATCCGGGAACCAGGTCACAAACTTACCCACCTGGGATGTCCAGTGGGCGTCACTGGCACCGATTGGCTGGAGTCCAAGCTCTCTGCAATATTTCAGAGCCATGCGGTTCGCTTCCAGATCCGTGCTTCCGTTCAGCACCTCCACACCACCAAGACCGTGAACATCTTTTAAGTGCTCCGCCAGGCCACGGTTATTGTTGCGGAACGGATGACAGGAAACGCAGAATCCGTTTCTTTCATTGACGTAATCAATAAACTCCTGGGCGCTGATCCGGTGGTCCGGGATCGCGTCAATGCCAAACGCCGTGATATCTCCCCAGAGTGAGAAAAACTCCGCCCCGACCAGCACCGGATACTGATGCTCTCTGGAATACTCTTTCGCATACTCTGCCAGTCCCATACTGTCATGATCGGTGATACACACAGCGCCAAGTCCCTTTTCCCGTGCTGCCTGCACAAGCTCGTCCAGCGTCATCTGACTGTCCGGCGAATAAGCGGATTCATGTAAATGAAGGTCAATGAACATTTTGTTTTCTGTCTCCCGTAAATGATTTTGTCCTTTCATTTTATCGGTTTTCGCAGTCTTTGTCTAATTGTATTCATTAATTCAATGGTGCTATTTATTTGTATTTTCAATAAATCTTTTCGTTATTTCCAGAGAATCTCCGGTACATGGGCCTTGCCGCACTGCGCTTCCACCCGGGCTTTCAGCGCCTCCGCATCCTGCGCCATGGTTCCTTTCACTTCCGCGGTCAGCACCAGCTTGTTGCCCTCAGCATAACGCACATAAACGGCGGCTTCTTCCACGCCCGGCACCTGTTTTAATACCATTTCGATCTGGTACAGGTCATGGAACTGGCGGCCGGTCAGACCTTCCTGCATGATGGTCCTGCCACCCTGCTCCAGAAAATCCAGGGAACCATCCGGCAGGATTCTCGCACTCCGACCACTATCGTAAAGTTTTCCCGGCCCATATGGATTGGTGATCTCATCCAGCACCTGCTCCGGTTTACAGTCCATCACATACAGCTCTCCCCAGGCGCCAAACGGCTTCTTCCTGCAGTTTTCATCAAACACATAAACTTTAACCGGCTCTTTGCCATCCACGCCTGTCACCAGCTGGCATTTCGCTGCCTGATTCAGTTCTTCCACAGTAACGGTGTAATGCAGCGGAAACAGACGGTCCGGCAGGCGGCGGCTTAAACGGCGCACCAGTGTCTCCTCCTGCATGGCATCCATCAGGGACTCCATCACCGTCAGAAAATCCTGAAGCTGGCGGGTGTCAAACCGGTTTTCCCAGTAGCGCAGCTCATAGTAATAGCCCTTCGCATCAGTAAATACCTGCAGATGGAACGGCAGGGAATCCAGCTGCATGCGCTGGCGTTCTGCCGGATACCCTCCCACAGTATCGATATTTAAGATATCCCCCTGGTACTGGAAGAACATTTCATCCGCGTGCAGGTTCGATATGTAACAGCGCATGGTATCCATGATCTGCTTTGCATTCGTCTTCAAAAGTTCCGGCACGGTCTGATCCATCCCTTCTTTGTTCCGGAAGAAATAGGTAAGAAACAGCGGTCCTGCCAGACGGTTCCAGCGGCTGTCGGTTCTTCCGCTGTGAATCGAGGAGGAAACCGTATCCTTTTCGTTGCTGAACAGGCCAATGCTTAAGTTATAGGCAGTCAGGAAAAATACATTTTCCGAAACGCCAAGCTTTTTACAAAATGCGCTCACATTACGGCGGTTCAGGCTCGTAAAATGTCCCTTTAAATCAGCATCCACGCCATGCTCCAGGCTGTAGCAGTCCTTCCGTGCAAGGATACTTTTCCGCACCCGGAAATCCTTCATCAGGCACCGGAAATAGGCCTCATTCTTTGCCCGGAGTCCTCTCGCGTCCCGATCCTTTTCATCCAGGATATATTCGTAGAAGGTATAGGTTTCCGGCTCCACGGCCTTACCCAGATAAAGCTGGTTTAAGTCCTCAAACAGCACATTCATGGTCATGCCGTCCCCCATAATATGGGCAATATCAAAGAAGAAATAATTGGCGGAATCCGTCTCATAAATACCGATATGGAACAGGTTCTCACCCTCTCCGTAAAGGTACGGATACAGCAATCCTTTTCTCGTCTCCTCCCACTGGACATCGCTTAATCTCACGATTGGAATGTCAATCTTTCTCTTATCATCACGGAAGATCTGGTAACGACCCTCTGCCATCTGGATGATTGCCTTCAGCTCCGGGTGCACCTCAAAAAGCTGCTCCGCCGCAAACTTTAAGCGGCGCAGATCCGTCCGTTTATCCAGTTTATAGAGAAACGGCAGATTGGCCGTAGTATTTCCACGCATGACATAGGCAAAATAAAGCTGCAGATTGGTTAACGGATAAACCTGCCGCACTGTGTGATCCACCTGTTCTGCGCCTGCTCCTTCCCGGGCAAATTCTTCCAGCTTCAGCACCGAAGCATGCTGTAAGAGGTCATCCAGGGTCATGGAAACCTTTAAGATCTGGTACAGATCCGTGAGTAACAGCACGCTTCCAAGGGAATCCAGTCCTGCCTCGTAGAGCTCTGTATCAATGCCAAAACGACGGTGCCCCAGTACAGCGGCAATGCAGTCATAAATCTGCTTCTGAAGCTCATTTTCCGGCATACGGAAACGCTTCTCCTCCTGCTCTTCTTTCTGTTTTCCCTCCAGATACTGGCTGCGGATAATCTTTTTGGAAGAGGTTTTTGCAAAAGGAACTTCTCTTATGCTGCTGCGCAGAATGCGCTTGAAAGTCGGCAGCTCCTCATTGTGCTTTTTGATGATCTGAGTCACCGTACTCTCAATATCAGCAATATTTGCAGCTTCCGCATACTTAAAATTCGGGTATACCTCCGCACAGATCATATCATCCTCGCCATACACCAGAATATCCTCGATCAGACGCTCATCCTCAAAGAGATTTTCCAGCTCCTCGGGTGCCACATTCTCACCGTTACTTAAGATAATGAGGTTCTTTTTCCGCCCGGTCAGGTACAGAAAGCCCTCCTCGTCCACATGGCCGATATCTCCCGTACAAAGCCAGCCGTCCGGTGTGATGGCCTCCGCAGTCTTGTCCGGCTCCTTGTAATATCCCATCATAACAGACGGACTCTTGACCTGGATCTCGCCGTCCACGATACGCACCTCACAGCGGTCTACAATGCGCCCCACGGACGCAATCTTATCCGGTCTTGTCCAGTCCGGGGAAGAAATTTTCGGCGAACACTCCGACATGCCGTAGCCCTGGGCAATAGCAATACCGAGGCGCTGGTAATTGGCTGCCAGATCCGGCGCCAGGTATCCGCCGCCGCTGATGATCTTGTGAAGCCTGGTACCAAGCACCTGCTCTTTTACCTTGCGGATGGGCATCTCCGGGTGCTGCCGGTTTAAGATGGCAATGCGGTTGTAAAGTGCCTTTGCCATCATCGGAACCATGCGGATGACCGTCGGTTCAAACAGTAATATATGCTCTGCCAGCTTCTTCATGTCACGGTTCAAACAGAGGATTCCGCCGTAACGCATAACGGTAAACACATCTCCATTTAAGCAGAATACATGATGAATCGGCAGAACATTTAAATAAATTTCCCGCTCTGGATGGTTGTTGTCTGTGGTGCAGAAATTGTTGTCCATGAGGTTTCCATTGGACAGCATCACGCCCTTGCCGCGTCCGGTTGTACCGGATGTAAACAGGATCATGGCACACTCATCGGCCTTCGCGTCAGACTCCACATGCTGCCCCTCATAGGCTTTTAAGATCTTATCGGAGCAGTTCACATGCTTTCCATGCTGCAGGGAAATATACTCCACCACTTCCGGACATTCCTCCTTCACTTCCTCCGTCAGCAGGTGGAAATCCCAGTCATAAAACAGTACGTCCACATCGGAACGGTTTAAGCAGTCTGCCAGCTTTTGTGCGTTGAGCTGGACATCAAGCGGAATGCCGGTATCGCCTCCGCTCATCACGCCAAGCAGTACTGCCAGATAATGATGGCTGCTGACTCCCAGAATACCAACCTTTAACTTGTGGCCCACCTGCGCACGCTTTTCCCTGGCCCAGGCTGCAATCGCATCACACTCGTCTGCGAATTCTTTGTAGGTTACACGGAAAATAATTTCATTTTCTTCATATTGCAAAAAAACACGGTCTCCGTGCTCTGCCGCCGCATTGTGCACCAGATCGTAAACAGTTCTTGTGTTTTCGTAAAGCATCATATGATTCCTCCGAATAAAAATGAGACAGATTTTATGTATCTGTCTCAAATATAACACCAGGACCGTTATGTGTAAACCATTTGAGCAGTTCGAATTTTTGAACCAAAGAAAGCCCGTCACTCTGTTTCACGCAGCGGACCGGCCACTTAGGGCACTGGCTCCTATACCCACTACAGCCCCGTCTTCTGAATCAGACTGATCAGATACCGCTCCGCCTCTGTCTGATAACTCTGCCCCCGGTAGCAGCAGTACAGGCTCCGCTTCATGGGATAATCCTTCACCTGGCAGTAATAACCGTTCTGCCCATCCTGCATCAGCGGCGACACCGCAATTCCCGGAATGAACGTAAAGCCTCGGTTCAGCGCCGCCAGGCGGCTGGCCAGATGAATGTTTTCTGTCTCGAAGACACGCGCTGGTGTAATCGAAAACTGCTTCAGAAACTGCTCTGCAATTGCCCGCATTCCTCTCCCCTTTTTCAGCAGAATAAGAGACTGGTTCTGAAGCATTTGTGCCTCAATCTGTGGATTCTGCTTTCCCGGTTTCCAGCCTGTTTTTCCTTCTGTAAATGCAGGAGGCACCTGAATATATACCAGATTTTCCGCAATCATATGGCACTCCAGCTCCGAATCTGTCTGATACATAAATGCCAGATCTGTCTTTCCCTTCTTAACCAGATCCTGCAGCACCCCTGCCTTTTCTTCTGTCAGAATCAGCTCCACCTGCGGATATTCCCTCTCGAAATCATCGAGAATCTGAGGAAGCAGAAACTCACCCGTCACTGCCGTAACCCCCAGCACAATGCGTCCGCTCCGACTGCCGCCCAGATCTGAAATCTGCTTGTTCACGAAATGGGAAACCGCGAGCACTTCCCGGCATCCCTTTAAGTAAATCTCTCCCGCCTGAGTCGGATGCAGATTCCCACGGTCCCGCACAAACAGCGGCGTGCCAAGACTCCTCTCCAGATCTAGGATCATGCGGCTTAAAGCGGGCTGGGAAATGTAAAGCTTCTTCGCGGCACATGTGATATTCTGTTCTTCCTCCACCGTCAGAAGATATTGAACAAGCCGTTCATTGATCATGTGTTCCATCCCTTTCTTAATTTTTAGACACATAACCATAATATTTTTGTTATGGTGAAATGACATTTTTGGAATTTTACTTTATTATAGTCAGGCATTATAATGATGTCAAGAAGTTAAGAAACAGGAAAATACATTTCAAATATGTTGCAAAAACAAGGAGGAAGCATTATGTCAAGCGTAAAAGTATTTGTTCCTTATGGCGCAGTCGGATTAAACTGTACCGAAGAAGCTTTTGAGGCAGGACTGGCCATGAAGCCGGATATCATTTCCAGTGATGCCGGTTCCACCGATTCCGGTCCTTACTACTTGGGCTCCGGCCACGGAAAATATTCCATTGCCGATGTAAAGCGTGACTTAAAGCGCATGGTACTGGGTGCCGACAAGCTGGGCATTCCTATGACCATCGGCTCTGCCGGAACCTGTGGTTCCGATGAAGGCGTCAACACTGCCCTGAAGCTGATCCGGGAAATCTGCGAAGAGGCCGGCATCCACAAAAAGATTGCCTGCATTTACTCCCAGCAGGACCCGGAAGTCATCAAGAAAAAATATCGTGAAGGCAAAATTTCCGCCCTCCACGGTGCACCGGAAATCTCCGAAAAAACCTTTGATGAGTGCAGCACCATCGTAGCACTTCTGGGTGCGGAAGCTTACGAAGAAGCATTCAAAAACGGTGCAGACATCATCATTGGCGGACGTTCTACCGACACTGCAGTCATGGCTGCTTACCCGCTTATGAAGGGCTGTGATCCGGCATCCTGCTGGCATGCGGCCAAGACCGTAGAGTGCGGCGGCGTCTGCACCAGTGCCGGACTTCCGGGCGGCGTGTTTATGGAACTGGATAAGAAGGGTTTCACCATCCGCTCCGTACAGCCAGGCAGCACGGTATCCCCCTACTCTGTTTCCGCACATTTGATCTACGAAAACGCAAACCCGATCCAGCTTACCGAACCAGGCATCCGCATTGACACCAGCACCTCCACTTACACAGCACTCTCCGACAGTGCTGTCCGCGTGGAAGGAACCACTATCGAGTATCTTCCTTATACCATGAAGCTGGAAGGCTCCGGCCCGGTGGGCTATCAGACCGTCAGTATGGCCGGCATCCGCGACCACAAGGTCATGCAGAATCCAATGAAATGGGTCGAGGCTGTATCCAAAGCAGGTATCGACAAGCTGGAAAAGAACGGCATTTCCAAAGACAGCTATCATTTCTGGCTGCGTCCTTACGGCTACAACGGCGTATCTGGCATGGATGTCCCAGAAGGCTACGTTCCGAATGAAGTGCTAATGATGCTGACCGTCACCGCCGACACTCAGGAAATGGCTACCCAGATCACCAAAGCCTTCAACCCGCTGATGCTTCACCACAACATCTTTGAGGGCAAACAGATGCCATCCTACGGCTTCCTCTTCTCCCCGGCCGAGATGGAACGCGGTGCCATTTACGAGTTCAAGCTCTACCACACCGTATCCGTGGATGATCCGCTGGAGCTTGTGCGCATGAATTATGTAACTGTCTAGTACTTAAAATAATTTCGGAGGTATGAATGATGAGAACCATAGAAAATACAGTCAAATATATCCGCAGCAAAAACGCAGGACCGTTCTGGCTGACCATTGACGCATTCTGCAACAGCGTAGAAGATACCGAGAAGGTAGCCGCTGCCTTTGAGCGGGAAAAAGAATTTATCGCGAAATCCTATCATGTAAAACCGGAAGATCTGGAAATTTACTGCCTGAAACATATCCAGGTGGCCAAGATCAGTCTGCCAAGAGTGCCGGTGGAAGGCAGCCGCGATGAGAGGGATATGCACGGCGGACAGCAGTATGTGAGCCTGCTGGATATTGAGTGCTAAATTTCAATTTAAATCCTGTTCACGAAAGGTCCGAAGCAGGCCGGGGCGGTATCCCGCTGCGCAAAATAGAAGTGCCGTGTTCGGACGATGTGGCTGACAGCCGTTTGCGGATAGTCGGACAAGA
>ERZ791773.404-NODE-404-length-18257-cov-3.501923_pt1 | contig 18257 bp, 20 predicted proteins | sample MGYA00509948_ERZ791773 | MGnify/ENA primary metagenome ERZ791773 (study PRJEB30046, sample SAMN00791987) | human gut metagenome | study: EMG produced TPA metagenomics assembly of the A metagenome-wide association study of gut microbiota in type 2... | reverse complement strand
AAGCAGTGAATGATTTCAATAGTGATTGGTATGATGTTTATGGAGAAGGTAAAGGAATTTGTGATTTATAATAAAAGAAATGCTCAAGTTCATTTGAATAGAGCATTTTTTAATATTCTTTTTTGTTTAAAAGTTTTAAACTAATGTGATAAGAAATTATATTACAGATGAATGTGAATATAACAGTTGCAAGTGTTACCATAGATAAATGATTTTCTATAAGTGAATCAATAATTGTTTCTAAATCAAAACCAGTGAATTTTGTTAGAAAATAAATTAGAGCTACAAATAAGAAGATACCACCAAAAACAATGATCATTGCAAGTTGACTTCTTTGTGCTTCAAAGTAGACTCCTACAGGAGTTATGATTGCAATCACAAAATAAGAAAACATAAGTGTTAGTAGGCAACCTTGTAGAAAATCACTATTTAGAAAATGAAATGATTGTTGAATACGATAGTAACCTATACTTGAAATACAAATCGCAAAGAATAGAAAAAGTAATCCTAATAAAATACCTAAGCTATATTTTTGTTTAAGATAATCTTCTTTTTTTATAGGCAAAGTAAATAAAGATGTAAAGCCATGATTGATACTATCATAACTAATTGTACTCATTAAAATGATACCTGGAAATACACTGAAATAACCTAAAACAAAGGTGGGTTTCTTATAGAAATAAGAAGAGCCAAAACCAAATAAAACAAGAAAGAGAAAGAGTAATTTGCTTTCTTTGATATATGAAAAATCTTTAATAAATAGTCCCTTCATTTTATTCACCCCTTAACATCATAGAAAATAAAGTATCAAAATTATTCTTTTCAATAATAATTTCTGGATAGTTTTCTTGATAGAATTGTTTTTGATTTGTTAAAGCAGTATAACCATAATTTTCTTTTCTCGTCTTTATAAAGTAATTACGATCTACTTGATTAAATTGTTCTTCTGTTAATTTTAACAAACCATATTGATCTAATAAACAATCCGTTGTTTCATGGAATATAAATTTGCCATCATCAATCATATAAATATCATCACATAGACCTTCTAAATCAGAAGAAATATGAGAACTAATTAAAACTGAACGGTTTTCATCTTCTTCCATAAATTCTCGAATTAAGTCAATGATTTCTTCTCGAGCAAGAACATCTAAACCATTTGTTGGTTCGTCGAGAATAAGAAATGAGGCATGATGTGATAAGGCAATTAAAACATTGAGTTTTGCTTTCATACCGGTAGAGAATTCATTGATTTTTTTATCTAAAGGAAATTGATATTGTTTACATTTTTGTAGAAAGTAATCTAAATCAAAATCTTTATAGGTGTTATTTAAAAGATTTATTAAATCTTTCAATTTAAGATATTCACATAAAGAAATATTAGCTAGTGTACAACCAATTTTATTTTTATCAACATCTTTATAATCTTTATCTAAAAGTGTAATATCACCAGAATCGATATGAATGAGATTTAAAATAACTTTAAAAAGTGTAGTTTTTCCTGAACCATTTTTTCCTATTATTCCAGTAATGGAACCGGGTTGTATTTCTAATGAACAATCTAAATGAAAATGTGAATAAGTTTTTTGAATATGATTAACTTTTAACATATTACTCCTCCATTAATAGTTCTAGCATTTCTTTAATTTCTTCATAACTCACACCAGCTTGTTTTCCTTTTTGAATGGCTTTTTCTAAATAATTTTCTATCTCTTTTCGTGCTTCTTCTAGAAGTGTTTCTTCATTAACAGCAAGAATAAAAGTTCCTTTACCATGAATTGTTTTAGTAAGACCTTCGTTTTCTAAAAAATCATAGGCTTTTTTTACAGTAAGAGCACTAATTTGTAATTCTTTAGCAAGACTTCTTACAGAAGGCAAAGCATCATTTTCTTTTAAAGTGTGGTTATTGATTTGTTTCTTTATCTGATCGACAATTTGTTCATAAATTGGAATCATAGATGAGTGATTAATAATTATGCGCATATAAGTCCTCCTCCATCTATAAACAGTATATAACAGTATAAAACAGTTTGTCAACTGTTTGGGCAATCCAGTCAATGAAATAGTGAGAGAACGATGATAAAATAAGGCAGAAGGAAGATGAAGATGATGAGTAATCATGTTATTGGATATGGAATGAATGAGGTTGTAGAAACAGCAGTTACCATGTTTTAAAAATCTGAGATAAGCGTAAATACTTGCAAAAAAATTATTAATGCATGCCTTGATAGTTCATGTAGATATGATAGGAATAAATATGAAACTATAGAGTATCTTTATGAAGATTATTATGGAAATTGTCTGAAAAAAATTGAAAAAAGGAAGATCAAGTTGTACTTGGGCGTTGGGAAATTCCTAGTGAAATTAGAGAAGCTATTGTAGCACCACAAATTTGTAAAGAATGTTATAACAAGTTGTCTCAAAAATATGATATGGAAAAAGCATTTGTTCCTGACGATGAAAAGCATGTGGTAAATTTTATATTTTTTGTTGAGGTATTTTATTTAAAAGATAATAATAGTTGAAAAAGGAGTGTTGAATATGACTGAAAAAGAAAAGATGGAAGCAGGTTTATGGTATGATGCGAATAATGATCAAGAACTCATAGATCAAAGATTAGTTTGTCAGGATTTATGCTTTGAATTAAATCAACTAAAACCAAGTGGTGAAAAAAGAAATGAAATAATTGAAAAGATTTTAGGATATTTTCCAGAGAATCTTGTTTTGTTAAGTCCTTTTACAGCGGATTATGGAAAAAATATAAAATTAGGAAAGAATGTTTTTGTGAACATTAATAACTATTTTATGGATGGGGCATCCATTGAAATAGGTGATCATGTTTTTATTGGTCCTTCTTGTGGGTTTTATACAGCGAATCATCCATTGAATTATACAAGAAGAAATCAAGGACTAGAAAAAGCTTTACCAATTAAAGTAGGAAATAATTGTTGGTTTGGAGCCAATGTTTCTGTGATGCCAGGAGTTACCATTGGTGCGGGGTGTGTGATTGCAGCAGGAGCAGTGGTTACTAAAAATATGCCAGAAAATAGCCTGATTGCAGGTGTTCCAGCAAAAGTCATTAAAACAATTGAACAATAAAAATGACCTCCAATGGAGGTCATTGCCTTTTATTTTAATAAACCTAATTCAATCATTTTTAATCCGATGTCTACAGAGTTATAAGCAGCACCTTTCATTAATTGGTCACCTGTAATCCATAAACTTAAAGCATTATCTTTATATAAATCTTTTCTAACGCGTCCAACGTGAGTTAATTCATCACCAATAAAGCTTGTTGGCATTGGATATACTTGGTTAGCTAAATCATCACATAAATCGATACCTGTACTATTTCCTAATAATTCAAAGACTTTATCCATATCGATTGGTTTTTTAGTTTCAATATAGATTGATTCACTATGTCCACGTAAAACAGGAACACGTACACAAGTCGCATTGACTTCAATATCTTTATTGAAGATTTTTTTAGTTTCATTAACCATTTTCATTTCTTCTTTACTATATCCATTTGATAAATCAAATTTATCAACTTGAGGAATACAGTTGAAAGCAATTGGAAAATGTTTTTTATCTCCAGCACAAGGTAATGTTTTAGCAACAGGTTCTTTACCATCTAAAACTTCTTGGCTTTGACGATAAAGCTCTTCCATACCAGCAACACCAGCACCAGATACAGCTTGGTAAGTAGAAACAACGATTCTTTCAATATCAAATTCATCATTTAATCTTGTTAATGCACTACACATCATAATTGTTGTACAGTTTGGACAAGAAATAATTCCATGATGATCTTTTAATGCTTCACCATTTACTTCAGGTACAACTAAAGGAACATTAGGATCCATTCTAAAATGTGAAGTATTATCAATATTGACACATCCAGCTTCTACGGCATATTTCATATATTTTTCTGAAATGCTTCCACCAGCAGACCAGAAAGCAACTTCAACACCTTCAAAACTGTTTTCAGTTAATTCTTCAACAACAAATTTATGTCCTTCAAATTCGATTTCTTTTCCAGCACTTCTTGCAGAAGCTAATAATTTAATACTTTCAAAAGGAAAGTTAAATTGGAAAACACATCTTAACATTTCACGACCAACGGCACCAGTAGCACCTACAATAGCAATTTTAAATTTTTTCATTTTTATAATCTCCTTATCCTCTTACTTTGAAAATAACAGCATTTTCATCATTTAATTTATTTTTTAAATCAGCTAATTCAATTTCTTCTGTTATATAAATATGATCATCTTTTTCACTATAGTATGTTTCATAAGGAATATCTACAGGTTTAGATGCTCTTACATAATAGCGTGAAGAAGAAATAGGGTAAACATGTTTACAATCTTCATAATCATGTGACCATCTTTCTACTTGGTGTGTTTTCATGATATCACTGACAACAGCTGAAGCAGTGACATAACGTCCAGCACCACGACCATAATAGATGATGTTATTAACATAATCGTTATCGATTTCAACAACGTTGTAAGAATCCATAACATTGGCTACAAGTTCATTTAGGTTTACAAGTGTTGCTGAAACATCAATTCCTAAACCATCTTTAACAGGTTTTGCTTGAGCAATCATTTTAAAACGATAACCTAATTTTTTAGCATAGTCCATATCAAGCTTTGTCACATTACGAATACCACTTGCTTGAATTTGATCAAAATCAACAAATTTTTGATAACCATTTTGTGCTAAGATACAAATTTTATGAGCAGCATCAATTCCATCTAAGTCTAAAGCAGGATTAGCTTCAACATATCCTAAACCATCTGCAATTGATAAGGCTTCATCAAAATCAAGATTTTCATTTTCCATTAAAGTTAAAATAAAGTTTGTTGTTCCATTTAAAATACCAACAATTTCTTTAGTGTTATTTGCAATCAAACTTTCTTTTTGACTTGCTAGAACAGGAATACCTCCCCCTACAGAAGCTTCATAGAAAATATGTACATCATTTGCTTTAGCAGTTTGGAAAATTTCTTTTCCATAATGAGCTAATAAAGCTTTATTAGCTGTAACTACATGTTTTTTGTTATTTAATGCTTCTAAGATAATGTTTTTCGCAATTGTTGTTCCCCCAATAAGTTCAACCACGACATCAATTTCCTCATCATTAATAACATCATGATAATCTTTTGTATAAATAATTTCCTTAGGTAAGTCTACTTCTTCAAGACCACACCCGTATTTAACAACAATTTCTTGTTTCATTTCTTTTTCTAAACGTGTTTTTTCATTTGTAAGAATTTCAATGACCCCATATCCTACAGTACCAAGTCCAATAACACCTATTTTCATGATAGTCCCCCTTATAATAAAAATAGACCAAATGGTCTATTGAAAACTTAACATAAACAAACCATTATTCTTGAGCTTTATTTTTTAAATGCATCAATAATAGTTTTAATGGTTATCATAGTTAAGCCTCGCTTTCTTTACTTTTTTGATATAATAGCATGATTGTATACAGTAGTCAATTTTTTCTCATAGTTTCTTTCCTTATATTATATTAATAATAAAATCTTGGATTGTTGACTTTGTATACAATATTCAATATAATAAATTCAATTATTGGAGGATATAGCGATGAATAAGACATATGTAAGTACGCGTAATCATCAAGATCAAATCAATTTCTATCAAGCAATTGTACAAGGAATTGGTGATGATGGGGGATTGTTAGTTCCTAATTTTGATTTTCAAAAATTAGATTTAAATAAATTAGTTCAATTAAATTATGTAGATTTAGCAACAGAGGTGATTTCAACTTTTGTTCCTGAAGATGGTAAAGAACTTATCCATCAAGCATGTTTAAATGCATATGGAAAAGGTTTATTTCCAGAAATTGTTGTTCCTGTAAAAAAAGCAGGAGATGTTTATGTAGCTGAATTATTCCATGGACAAACAGCTGCTTTTAAAGATATGGCATTATCTTTATTACCACATTTAATGACTTTATCTTTAAAACAATTAAAAGAAGATCGTGAAGTCATGATTTTAGCAGCAACAAGTGGTGATACTGGTAAAGCTGCTTTAGAAGGATTTAAAGATGTTGAAGGAACATGTATTAAAGTATTTTATCCATTAGATGGAGTAAGTGCGATTCAACAACAACAAATGGTTTCTCAAGAAGGAAAAAATGTTAAAGTTGTTGGAATTCATGGTAACTTTGATGATGCTCAAAGTGCTGTAAAAGTAGCGTTTGGAGATAAAATGTTAAAAGAAGTAAGTGATCAACATCATGTTTTCTTATCTTCAGCTAACTCAATTAATGTAGGACGTTTGATTCCACAAATCGTATATTATTTCCATAGTTATTTTGAACTTGTAAGAAATAAAGAAATTGAAATGGGTGATCAAGTAAACTTCTGTGTGCCTAGTGGAAACTTTGGAAACTGTTTGGCAGGATGGTTTGCGAAAAATATGGGTCTTCCTGTTAATAAATTTATTACCGCATCTAATAAGAATAATATTTTAACTGATTTCTTTACAACAGGTAAATATGATGCTAATAGGGAATTCTTTAAAACAAATGCACCAGCAATGGATATTTTAGTATCAAGTAACTTAGAAAGACTTGTATGGTATATGTCTGGAAAAGATGGTGATAAGGTTAAAGAATACATGGAAAAATTAAAAGCAGATGGTATTTATGAAGTTGATGATGAAACATTTGCACATATTCAAGATCAATTTAAAGCAGGATATTTAAATGAAGAAGAAGTTTTAAAAACAATTAAAGATTGTTATGAAGATAATGGTTATGTTTTAGATACACATACAGCGTGTGGTTATGGTGTATTAAAACAATATCAAAAGGAAACTGGAGATCAAACTAAAACAATCTTACTTTCAACAGCTTCACCATATAAATTCCCTGAATCTGTTTATAAAGCATTATTCAATGAAGAATTAGATGTTTATGATGCAATTGAAAAATTAAATGAAAAAACAGGTGTAGCAGTACCTAAACCATTAGTTGGAATTAAGGATAGAGAAGTGCTACATAAAACACATATTGATAAAACAGAAATTATTAATTTTATTAAATCAGAAATGGAAGGACTTTAAAGAATGAAAGTCAAAGTCAAAGTACCAGCAACAAGTGCCAATTTAGGACCAGGATTTGACGTTGCTGGATTAGCGTTAACTTTATATAATACCTTTACTTTTGAATTAAATGAAGGTGGATTAAATATTACAGGTTGTCCAACACAATTTTGTAATGAAGAAAACTTAACATACCAAGCTTTTAGCCAAGCAGCTCAAAGCTGTGGTTTAGATTTTAAAGGTGTCAATATTCATTGTGAAAGTCAAGTTCCTTATACAAGAGGTCTTGGAAGTAGTTCAACATGTATTGTGGCAGGAATCGTTGGAGCTTTTGCTTTTAAAGACAAAACAGATGATCGTCAAGAAATTCTTGAACTTGCGACAAAGATTGAAGGACATCCAGACAACGTTGCACCAGCTATTTTTGGTGGTTTAACAGTTTCGGTCATGGAAGAAGAACAAGTACTTACATTAAATGTTCCTGTAAAACATGAATATCGTTTTGTAGCTTTAATTCCACCATTTACTTTATCTACTGAAGAATCACGTAAAGTGTTACCACAAACATTAGATCGTCAAGATGCAATCAAAAATGTTTCCCATTTAGCTCTTGTCGTTGCTTCTTTGATTAATGGTTATGATGATGGTTTAAAATTAGGATTTAAAGATCGTTTACATCAACCTTATCGTGGTAAGTTGATTCATAATTATGATGAAATTATGAATGTTTTAGAAAACGATGAAAATGTTTTAGGATGTTATTTATCAGGGGCAGGACCTACTTTAATGGCAGTTATTCGTGAAGAAGATAAAATGGGTGTTGTTCGCTTAAAAGAAGAACTTGGATCATTATTAAATGATTGGGAAGTTATTAAATTAGAATTAGATCATAAAGGTTATACTTGTGATTATGAATAAGGGATAAGGAGATTTTACTCCTTATCTTTCTTTTTTTCTTCAATAATGCTTAGATAATCAATACTTTTTTCTAAAAGTTTAGAAAGTAATTTCCAAGTATCGAGGGACATTTCTCTTTCGTTATTCTCATAGTGAGAGTATGTACGCGGGGATACATGGATCAATTTAGCTATGTCTTTTTGTTTTAAATCTTTATCCTCTCTGGTATTTTTTAAATTAATATAAATATATTTCTTCTTTTTAGTCATTTTTTACCTTTCTTTATTTCTCTACTAACACGCTATAATCATAGTATCAATGGGGTATGGAGTGTTCTTATTTTCATTATATGGAAAGATTAATTAGAATTGTTGTAATGGAACAATTTGGTCTTTTTTTTGATAAATTCATCATTTAGACATATTATTTGTTATAATGAAAAATACATGGAGGTATTAATATGGAAGGTATTACAGAAATTGATAAAACTGAATATATAGATGAATGTAAAGAAATTGTAAGAAATGAAATAACAGAGGAATTATCTGATGAAATGCTTACAATTGTAACAAATGAAATTATGGATACATGTTTATTTATTGGTGGAGATTTTAAAAAAGAAAATATCATCGATATTACAAAACAATATGTCACAATGGGTGGCATTCGAAGAATCAAGAAAGCACATGAGGGTATTTAAAATGCAACATTATTGTGAAATACCAACACCAAAAGGAACACTTAGAGGTTTTTTTCATAAACCTAATCAAGATAAACATCCGGTTTGTTTGATTTTTCATGGCTTTACGGGACAAAAAACAGGAACAAAGTTTTCTTATGTTCAATTATCCCGTATGTTAGAATCAAAAGGAATAGCATCATTTCGTTTTGACTTTTTAGGAAGTGGAGAAAGTGATGGTAATTTTGTCGATATGACTTTTCAAGATGAACTTTCTTGTGCAAGAGTGATTTTAGAAGAATGTTTAAAAATGGAAAATTGTACTGAAATCTATGTTTTAGGTCATTCAATGGGTGGCGCTATTGCTAGTGAACTTGCTAAGCTTTATCCAGATGTGATTAAAAAGATGGTATTATGGGCACCTGCTTTCAATTTACCAGATGCGCTTCATTATTTAACAGGACAAGTTGAAAGAGCGAAAACTTATGATCATGGTGGGTATGAAATATCAGATGATTTTGTAGAAGATATTTTAAAAAGAGATTTTTATCAAGAATTAGATACTTATCAAAATGATTTACTTGTGATTCATGGAACAAAAGATACAACAGTTCCTTATGAAATCAGTAACAAATACATGAAACTATTTCATAAAGGAACAAAGTTTGTTTCGATAGAAGATGGCAATCATAATTTTGATAAACTATCTGATATTAAACAAGTTTTAAAATTAACTTTAGAATTTTTTGAATAATGTGTTTAGCACATTATTTTTTTATCAACAAATTTGTTGTAATATAATACTATACGTTATATAATATTATTGTAAAAAGAATAGGAGGGCAAATATGATATTTAATACAGGGGCTGCTTTGTTAGACGCCATTGTTTTAAGTGTTGTCGCTAAAAAAGAAGAAGGAACCTATGGTTATAAAATTACACAAGATGTGAGAAAAGGAATCGATGTTACAGAATCGACACTCTATCCTGTCCTTAGAAGATTACAAAAAGATGATTGTTTAGAGACATATGATAAACAAATTGATGGTAGAAATCGAAGATATTATAGAATTACAGATAATGGAAAGAATAAATTAGAGATGTATAGAAATGAATGGAGAAGTTATACAGAAAAAATTAATTCATTATTAAAAGGAGGGGATAATAATGAATAAGGAGCAATTTTTAGATGAATTGGAAAAATTATTACAAGATATAGATTCAATAGAAAGAGATGAAGCACTTAATTATTATCGTGATTACTTTGAAGATGCAGGAAGTGAACATGAACAAGAAATTATAGATGAATTAGGAACACCTGAAAAAGTTGCACAAACAATTAAAGAGGGACTTGATATAAATGAGCAAGAAAATGAAGAAGTAATTCATCATTATAATGAAAGAAATACACGTATATTAAGAGGAATCATTGTTGTTTTATTAGTTTTACTTATTTTACCAACAATTGGTGGTGTTGGTGGTTTAGTAGTAGCGGCGTTTGGTTTATTTCTTTCAATTGTATGTATCGGTATATTTGGTACATTTGGATTGTTATGTGCTTTAGTTGCTTTAGTTGTTGTTGCTATTAAAATGTTTATGGATGGTTTAATTGCTGGTGGTCTTATTTGTTTAGGTGTTGGTTTATTATTATTTTCTTTAAGTTATTTAACTTCTTTAATGACAGTCAGTATTTTTAAATATTTACCCCAAGCATTTAGAGCACTCATTGATTTAGGTAAAGATATTTATAATAAGGTGGTGGGTTAATATGAAAATTTATAAATGTATTGCACTTGTAACATTAATTCTTGGTCTTGCTTTATGCGTTGGTGGTGTTTTGATGAATGGCTTAGATCAATTACCTGGTGAAGCACAAAAAGTAACGAATTATGTTAAATTTAAATCTTTTGGTAAAGCAAAAGATGTTAATTTGGAATTAGGTGTTGATGCTCATTGTAACCTTGATTTAGAATTATCAGCATTAAATGGTAAAATCGTTTATTATGATGGGAATACAATTAAAGTAGAAGGAAGTCATGTTAATAAAGATTATGATTTTAAATATAATGGACAAGTTGCAGATATTTCTTTTACGGGTGTTACTCGTAAAAAAGAAACAAGTAACCTTACTTTATATATTCCAAGAAATATTCAATTTAATCACATTGATTTAGATATTGATGCCTCAAAGATTACAATTGAAGATTTACAATGCAATCAATTAGAAATGGAAAGTGATACAAGTAAAGTAACAATCAAAAATTTACTTGTTAAAGGAAATACTGATATTTCTAATGATATGGGTGATTTAGAAATTTCTAATTTAGATACGTATAACTTAGATTTAGAAAATGATATGGGAAATATGTCTTTAACAATGACAGATACAAGAGATCAATATAGAGTTACAAAAGATGGAAGTATGAGTTCTATTCATATAAGTGATGCAAGTCAAGTAATAGGAAATAAAAATATTGATATCGATACAGATATGGGAAATGTCACAATTCATTTTAAGGGGGAATAATAATGAATAAAAAATTATATCGTTCAACTAAAGATAAAGTACTTGCAGGTGTATGTGGAGGGCTTGGAGAATATTTTGATGTAGATCCAACGCTTGTAAGACTTGCTTGTGGTTTGCTTTGTTTATATGCAGGAACAGGACTTCTTGCCTATGTTGTTGCAGCATGTATTATACCTGTAGATCCAAGATAGTTTTAGAATAAAAAATATTCGATTTTGTCGCATTATTTTGTTGACATTGATATTGTGATTTCATATAATTAAAAAGGTTTCATAGGCAAAAACCTTTTAAAGTCCCCGGTAAGGATAAACAAAGGAGAAAAGAAAAAGATGAGACAAACAACAATGGCAAATGCTGCCACAATCGAAAGAAAATGGTATGTAGTTGACGCAGCTGGACAAACATTAGGTCGTTTAGCTTCAGAAGTTGCTACAGTGTTAAGAGGGAAAAATAAACCTACTTACACACCACATGTTGATACTGGTGATTATGTAATCATTATCAATGCTGACAAAGTAGTTATGACAGGTAAAAAATTAGAAAACACTAAATATTACCGTCATTCAGGATGGTTAGGTGGTCTTAAAGTTAAGACAGCTAAACAATTCTTAGAACAAAATCCAACAGGATTTGTTGAAGCAGCAGTTAAAGGTATGTTACCACATAACACTTTAGGTAGAAAACAAGGAATGAAATTATTTGTTTATGCTGGTGATAAACATCCTCATGCAGCACAAAATCCAGTAGAAATGAAAGTGAAAGGGTAAGGTGAAAGATAATGGCAAACGTACAATATAGAGGAACAGGTAGAAGAAAATCTTCTGTAGCACGTGTTATCTTAACACCAGGTACAGGAAACTTCGTTATTAATGGAAAAGAAGCTAGAGAATATTTAGCATCAGACGTATTAAACATGATCGTTAATCAACCATTAGAATTAACAAACACTAAAGACAAATTTGATGTAACTGTTAATGTTTATGGTGGAGGGTACTCAGGACAAGCTGGTGCAATCCGTCATGGTGTTGCTAGAGCTTTATTACAAGCTGGTGACGATTATAGACCAACATTAAAAGCTGCAGGATTCTTAACTCGTGATTCACGTGTTAAAGAACGTAAAAAATATGGTCTTAAAAAAGCACGTCGTGCTCCACAATTCTCAAAACGTTAATTTATACGTTTATTCAGAGAAATTCAAAGAAACTCAAATCGGCAAAACTCGATTTGGGTTTTTTGTTTTTTGTAAAATAAATAAAAACGGTATGCAACAAAGTTCTCACCGCATATTCTCAATTATGCAAAAAATTGGGTTTTGAAACAACTTGCATATTAAAATGCTAGATGCTATAATCTAATTGCAAGTTAGAGATCATTGTATCAATGCAAAAAGGTAAGAATGTGTCAGATTCTTACCTTTTTTGAAATTTTAGAGTGTTCTTAGCACTAGGCTTGTTATCGTTTGAATATCTTGTCCAACCATTTGTATATGTAGTATACTAATACACCTGCCACGACAGATATTATTAAGTTAGAAATCATTGTATCACCTCCTTTCAGGGGAGGACGATAACAAAGTAATTATATCAAATATTGTCGATAATGAATATGAAATGCTAAGTTAAATTTAAAATATACATATACAATACATTTATTTTTTTGTATAGATTAATTATTGATATTGTTCTTCCCTGAAAACATAAAAAATTAATAATATATTTTTAGGTTTGTTAATAAAGTTTTAAAGCGTTTTGACAATGCAACTTATATGCAACAAAATTACGTTATCTCCCTTAATTTATCGTGTTTTGTAATTCTCAAAATGTTAGTAATAACTTTTATGAGATATCTAAAGAAGTATTTTAACTTTGTAAGAAGTTTGAATACTTCTTTTTTTAAAATAAGGATATACTGACAATAATGAATATAGTAAAGAATGGTTAAATTTGAAACTTTGTATTACCATAAGAAATCAATAATATTATTACAATGGGTAGAAAATAAAATTACCTAGATGTTGGTTGAAATATTGGAATATAGTAGAACGTAAATTTGAAAGAAATTTATATTTGTGTAGGTATAATAAATGATAACGTGTGAAAATGCTTCATTGTATCAATATACTCTATGATAATAAAAGTGCTTCTCACGGTACTTTAAATAACAAAATTTATAAAATAGTACCATGAATTTAGGATTTATGCTATGATAGTGGTAAAGATTGGAGGAAAAATCATGTTTAATAATGTGTATCCAAGAGAAAAGTATTTAAAAAAAATCCGTCCGTTTTATGATTCGGATATTATAAAAGTAATTACCGGCATTAGAAGGTGTGGAAAATCATTTATTTTAAAAGCTATTATGAATGAGTTGATTGATAGAGGAATCCCAAAAACACAAATTATTTATATTCCTTTAGATAGAAGAGGGTACAAAAATATAAAAACTTCTGAAGAACTCGAAACAAAAATAGAATCTATGCTAGGTGATGATGAAAATTATTATTTATTTATAGATGAAGTGCAAAATGTTTTTGGGTTTGAAAGTGTAATTCATGTATATGCTGAAGAAGGATATTCAATATTCCTTACTGGTTCAAATTCTTATTTACTAAGTGATGAAATTTCAACAAAACTTACAGGTAGGTATCTAAACTTTGAAACTTTTACACTAGATTTTTCAGAGTATTTAGAAATGAAACGATTCTTTAAAAAGAAAATAGATCAAGATATATATGTTGAGTTTGAAGAATATATTTTAAATGGAGGCTTTCCAAAAACTATAGAGTTTGATGATATTCAAGCAAGGCAAACATACACTAGAGGAATTATATCTGAAATTTTTGAAAAAGATGTTAAAACAAGAAAAAGAATTTCAAATGTTCCAGTATATGAAAGAGTACAATCTTTTCTTTTAAATAATTATTCAGCACCATTTTCGCTAAGTAATCTGCTTGAATGTTTGGAAAAGGAAGGATATAAAACAAAGGCAACAACAGTTAGAGGTTATATCGAAGATTTAAAAAAAGCAAAAATAATATATGAGTGTAATCGCTTTGATCTTAAAAGTAAAAAATCTTTAAGAAGAGAACAAAAATATTATTTATCAGATTTGGCTATATATTTTGCTATGAATAAGGATAATAGATTGAGTTATGGACCTTCACTTGAAAATATGGTTTATTTATATTTAGCGAGCCAAGATTATCAAATTAGCATTGGTAAAATAGGTAAATTGGAATGTGATTTTATTACACGGAATACGAGTGGTGATTACGCATATATTCAAGTTACTTATACCATGCAAGGTGAGGATATAAAAGCCACAGAACGGATTAAGGAGAGAGAGTACCGACCATTTAGAAAAATAAGGGATGGTTATCCTCGCTATATTGTTTCATTAGATAGATTTCGTGATCAACAAGAAGGTGTTCATCATATAAATGCTATTGATTTGTTTTTAGGTAAAGAAAAAATATAATGTGTAATAAGTTATTTTGCATTGTTTTGACAATTCGACTATTATGTAACAAAGTTATCAAATATGCAACAAATTGGATTTTGAAATCAACTTGCACATTAAAATATTAGATGCTATAATCCAATTGCAAATTGGAATGCAATTAACATCAAAACGAAAAGGTAAGGAGTGCTATTCCTTACCTTTTCTATTTTTAAGAGTTAGCTATTGTAGGAAAATAGTCATTTATAAATATAATATGGTTTACAATACAATTGTTAGAATTTTTTTTATTAGAACTATATTATTATTTTCCGGCTACACAACCACTATCAACAGGAAGTATAACACCATTTATAAAGGATGATGTATCTTCACATAAGAATAGTGCTGCATTAGCAATATCTTCTGGTTTTCCTAAATGACCAGCTGGGTTTGATTCTTCTGCTTGTTTATAAGCTTCAGGCGCAATTTCTTTAAGTGAATTTACTAATTCAGTTTCAATAGTACCTGGGGCAATAGCATTAATGGTAATATTAGATGTTGCGTAATCAAGTGCAGCTGCTTTTGTGATACCCACAACACCATGTTTTGCTGCACAATAGATTGAATTTCCTTTGACCCCTAATAGTCCAGCACCTGATGCAGTGTTGACAATACGTCCAAAACCATTTTCTTTCATTATTTTTATTTCTTCAATCATACAGTTTGTAACAGCTATTAAGCAAATTCCAATTACTTTATTGACTTCTTCACTAGTACATTCATCAAGTGGTTTTGCTGGAATACCAAATCCTGCATTATTCATAGCGTAATCTAGTTTTCCAAATTGTTCTTTTATCCATATATAGGCACTTTTGATTTCATCAATATCAAATAAATTAACATGTTTATAAACAACTTTTTTTCTTTGATCACATAATTCTTTTGCCAAAACTTCTCCTTTATCGTCTTGAACATCAAAAATAATAACTTGACAACCTCTATCAGCAAACATGCGAACCATAGCTTTTCCTATTCCGCTTGCTCCACCAGTAATTAATACAATACGATTTTTCATTTTTCTACCTCCAAATTTGATTATATATAAATTATAATTTATGGAGTAACTTTATAGTCAAGGAAGGTTTTATTTATCTAATTTAGGTATGATTGCTTCTAAATATACATGAAATTGCAGAAATAAATCTTGTATGATATAATTCTATATCAATAAAACATAGGAGTAACTTAAATGTTAAGGAGTTTAGATTATGAAAATTAGTGATGCAGCTAAATTGTTGGGAATCTCTACAGATACAATACGCTATTATGAAAAAGAAGGAGTTATTACTCCAAAAAGAACAAGTAAAAATAATTATCGTGATTTAGACAATAGAGATATTATTTCATTATTGATTTGTATATATAATCGAAAAATTGGCTATTCTATGAAAGAATCGGTAGAATATGTTGAAGGTATACCAGTTTCTAAAATAACAGATATTTTAAATAAAAAAATTGATGAACTAGAGCTAGAAGTAAAAGAAACTAAAAATCTTATTAATTATTTAACAACTTTAAAAATGGAGTCAGAAATAGACTTTTATAATATTGGAAACTATTGGATTACTGTTGAACCTAAATGCTATTTATTGCCATATGCAAAAATTTCTCAATCAGAAATATGTTTTACTAAAGATAATCCAAGATATTATGCAAAATTATTTGAATATCTTCCGTTTATTAACCAAGCACAAGTAACTAATGTAGAAAATATATGTGATTCTCCACAAAGTGTAACAGAGTGGTTTTTTGTAATACCAGAAATTATTTATAATCAAATTCCTCAAGAATTTTTAGAAGATGCAAAAGTTGTGCCAAGGAGACATTGTTTAAATACGGTTGTTATTAATGAAGATTGGGAATACCCAAATACTGAAATTTTTAGAGATATTTTTAATTATTTGAAAAAACACAATATTAAATCTTGTGGAATTGCAACAGCAACTTATCCAAATTACTATTTTCAAGAAAGTGGTAAAAAAGTACGTTATGCGAAAGTTAAAGTACCTATAGAATTGAAAGGCGTATAAAAAATATAGATTTTATAAAAGTGTGCATATTTATTTGTTTGTTTTATAATATGAATATATTTAGAAAAGGAGAAATTTTATGAAAAAGAAATATGAAGTTCTTTTTTATATCGATAAACTATCTACACAAAAAAATCAAAATAATCCCTCTAAAATGTTATTTTCAACGAAAGAATTAGCAAGTTATTTAAATATTCAACGTTCTAATTTATCTGCTATTTTGAATGAGTTAGTTAGAGAAAACAAATTAGAAAAAATATCTGGGAGACCTGTGCTTTATAAAATACATAATAAATTAGATGAAAATGATCTAATCTTTAATCAACTTATAGGGGTTAATGGAAGCCTCGCTAAGCCCATTCAAGATATTAAATCAACGCTCTTATATCCTGGAAAAAAACCTATTATTTTATTGACAGGGGAAAGTGGTACGGGTAAGAGTTTATTTGCTAAAAAAATATATGAATTTTGCAAAGAAAAAGGACTTGTTAGTCAAAGTGGGCAATTAGTGAAGTTAAATTGTAAGTACTTTATGAATGATGAAACTATGATTAAAAATATATTTGTTGATTATAGAAAATCTACTATAGATAAAGCAAAAAACGGAATGATTTATTTTGATAACGTTCATTTAATACCAGAAAAATATAAATCAATTATATATGATTTAATTGAAATGAGTTCAATAAAAGAAAATAATTTTATGGTTGTTTTGTCATCTGATTACTTTAATGAAAATGATTTAAAAAGCAATGCTCTTGATAATATATCAATAAAAATTGATTTACCTTCTTTAGATAAAAGAGGATTGGTTGAAAGACTAGAAATAGTGCAAGAATGTTTTAAAAATGAAGCAAGAAAAATCGATAAATCGTTTGTTGTTGAACCTGAAACCTTAGAATGTTTATTGCTTTATCATTGTAAAAATAATATAAAACAACTTATAAATGATATTTCTAGTGCATGTTCACATGCCTTTTTGAAGAATTTAGATAATGATTCAAATGTTTATGTTTATCTTGACGATTTTCCAATCTATGTAAAAAAAGGATTTATTTTTTATAAAGAAAAGGACATAGAACTAAATAAAATTATTTCACATGATTTTTTATATTATTATTCAAAAGACACTATTGAAAAAGTGAAAATAAAAGAAAGTAATTATACTGTTTATGAACATCTTGAAAAACAAGGCACACGAAAAACTGATACCTCTCTTTTATTGAAAAATAGATATGAACAATTGATATCATATTATAGGCAATATATTGATAAAGAAAAAATAGATGAGTTGACTATTGGAAAATATGTTTCACAAGATATTATAGATATAGTAAAAGAATTTTTAGATAACTCATCACAAAAATTAAAAAGAATATTTACTCAAGATGTCTTTCTTATTTTATCGCTTCATTTGACAAAAATAATAAATAATAATCAAAATGAATATATAAACTTTGATTTAAATCAGGTAATAAATAAATATCAAAAAGAATATATATTAAGTTTAAAATTAATAGAAAATATTGGGAAAAGA